>ENA-OWPL01000155-OWPL01000155.1-human-gut-metagenome-genome-assembly--contig:-NODE-155-length-52353-cov-25.404528_pt1 | contig 52353 bp, 53 predicted proteins | sample MGYA00248263_ERZ651844 | MGnify/ENA primary metagenome ERZ651844 (study PRJEB26924, sample SAMEA4378256) | human gut metagenome | biome: human gut; feature: human-associated habitat; material: faeces...
CTATCATTTGTTGTCGATATTAATCGTTGTTTATCACGACTTATTTTCCGATGCAGAAATGCTTGAAGATATTGTTCAGTGTTTCCTGGCTACTGATCTGTCCGCCAGTAATTTCGCCCAGTTCTTCCAAGACAATTTTAAGGTCTTCGGCGATGATGTCGCCACTCATGCCCATGTCCATGGATTCCAAGACGCGGGCGAGGGAGGCATCGGCACGGGAGAGAGCCTCGTAGTGGCGGGCACTCGTAATGATGACGTCGTTTTCTGTAATCTCTGGGATGTCGGCGGCTTTTACCAAGGCTTGCTCCAAGAGGTCGATGTTTATGTTATACTTGGCACTGATCCAGACCTGCTGCATATCCAAGAAATCTGTCTCTCCATTGATGAAGTTCGTGTTGAAGAGTGTCTTTCGCCTGTAGTCAGGGTCCAAGAGGTCGTCTTCCTTGTTATACACCAAGATAAATTTCTTGTTGCCGATTTTTGACATCATATCATCCACCTCATCCTCAGGAGTGTTTGGGTCTGTCACCAAGATGACTATCTTCGCCTCGTCCATCTTTTGGAAGGTGCGCTCGATACCGATGTTTTCCACAACATCGTCTGTCTTGCGAATGCCGGCGGTGTCGATGAAGCGGAAGGTGATACCATCAATGATGGTTGTGTCTTCGATAACGTCACGTGTAGTGCCATGCACATCGCTCACTATAGCCTTTTCCTCATGAAGGAGACGGTTGAGAAGTGTACTCTTGCCAACGTTGGTCGGTCCGATGATGGCTACAGGTACTCCTTGCTTGATAGCATTGCCGGTCTCGAAGGAGTGGGCGAGGGAAGTGATGCGGCTCTCGATCTGTTCGGCTAGTCCTCGCAACTCGCTGCGGTCGGCAAATTCCAGCTCCTCGTGGTCGCTGAAGTCTAACTCCAGTTCCAAGAGGGATGTCATCTTCAGCAGTTGTTCGCGGAGACGAGCCAGCTCGCTACTGAAATGACCCTTCAGTTGGCTGAGTGCCATTTTGTGTGTCGCCTTGTTGGTGGAGGCGATGAGGTCGGCGACTGCCTCTGCTTGAGATAGGTCCATCTTGCCATTCATGAAGGCACGGCGAGTGTATTCACCAGGTTCCGCTTGGCGACATCCCACCTCGATGAGGCGTTGTAAAACTTGCTGAAGGATGTATCTGCTGCCGTGGCATGAAATCTCAGTGCTGTTCTCGCCCGTATAACTATGAGGAGCCTTGAAGACGCTTACCAATACATCATCGATGGTGTTGCCTTCCTTGTCTTTGACTTCACCATAATGTAATGTGTTGGGTTTGGCATCAACCAATGATTTTCCATTAGCTGGAGTAAATATCTTATCTGTGATTTCTATAGCTTGAGCACCACTGAGGCGGATGATTCCGATAGCACTACCCGCAGGTGTGGCCAAGGCGCAAATACATTCTTCGTTCATTTATTTTATTGACAATTAATATTTATGATAAAATAGGCGAGCCTATTATATTTAGGCACGGATGATAGATAATGCTGTTGCTATCATCCGTGCCTTTTTGATTTCATAAGATTTAAATTTCGACCGAAAGATTTAGATTCTGTCGAGTACTAGCTTGATGAGGTTGTCGATGGTACTCTTGTACCCCGTGTTTGCCTTCTTGGCACGACGGTTGGCAATCACCATGCAACAAGTCATTGCCTTGTGACCGAGCAACAATGACAAACCTGCCAATGCAGAGCTTTCCATCTCGAAGTTGTTGACACGCAAGCCCTTATACTCGAAGTCTTCAATCTTCTGATTCAACTCTGGGTCGGCGAGTGGAATGCGAAGCTCACGTCCTTGTGGACCATAGAAACCACCGCAAGCTATCGTGATGCCACGCACCATATCGCCGCCTGCGATTCTATCGAGCAACTCTGGGTCGTTGTTCACGCAGTATGGGTTGCCGATTTGCTCTACCCATTTTACCTGGCGCTTGAACTCTGCCTCTGTCTCCAGGTCACTTACCTCGTTGCGATGCGCATAGAAGTTGAGCAGACCATCAAAACCGATGCTCTTTTGGGAAGCCACGAAAGTGCCGGCTGGTGTATTGAGTTGCAAACCACCACAGGTGCCGATTCTTACCAGTGTCAATGTGGTGTGCTCTGGTTTCTCGGTACGGGTCTTGAAGTCGATATTCTTGAGCGCATCCAGTTCGTTGACCACGATGTCGATGTTGTCGCATCCGATACCTGTGCTTTGCACGGTGATGCGCTTACCTTGATAGGTACCCGTGATGGCATGGAACTCACGGCTGGATACCTCGCACTCCTTCTCTTCGAAGTGAGATGCAACGAGAGCGACACGACCTGGGTCGCCCACCAAGATCACTTTGTCAGCCAACTGCTCTGGCTTGAGGTGAAGGTGGAAGCAACTTCCGTCTTCGTTTATGATCAATTCTGATTCTGCAAAATACTTAGCCATAATTTTCTCGTGTTTTAAATGATTAAAGATAGCGACGGTGAAGCGCTTGTGGCGCTAGTTTACCTTCTCAAATTACAAAGTTAATCAAAAAAAACGAAAGGCGTCTCTTTTATTAAGGATTATTATGCTTTTCTGTTGGATGTGCATTGTTTTGCCCAAATGGAGGAGTAAATACGTATTAGGTAAATAATATTGACTGTTTGGCTATTAGTGAATGCTGCCTTAACCGCTTGATTTTTCAAGGTGGGTACCACTTTGATTTTTTCCTAGTTAGGTATGAATTTTTTCCTAGTTAGGTATGAATTTTTTCCTAGTTAGGTATGAATTTTTCCCTGGCTAGGGAATTTTTCTTACCTAGTTATGTATTTGAGGAGAATTGAGAAAAGATTTTACATTCGTGAAGCGACCGAATGCAAATACATAAGGTAAGAGGAGAATTTTAGACCTTTTTTCTTTGTCATTTCAAAAAAAAACATTACTTTTGTCGGCAGAAAATATCAATTATTCAATCAATATAAAACAATAACGATGAAACAAACTATTTTGGTAACTGGCGGTACTGGCTTTATTGGAAGCCACACCACCGTAGAACTCCAGCAAGCTGGCTATAATGTTGTCATTGTGGATGACCTTTCCAACTCAAAGATTGAGGTTTTGGATGGCATCGAGAAGATTACAGGTATCCGTCCTGCCTTCGAGAAGGTAGATTTGCGTGATAAGGATGCAGCTGAGGCAGTCTTCAAAAAATATCCTGCTATCGAAGGTATCATCCACTTCGCTGCCAGCAAGGCTGTGGGAGAGAGCGTTCAGAAACCTTTGCTCTATTATCGCAACAATATCGTGTCTCTCATCAATCTCTTGGAGTTGATGCCAAAATACAACGTCAAGGGTATCATCTTCTCTTCTAGCTGCACTGTATATGGTCAGCCAAAGCCAGAGAATTTGCCTGTGACTGAGGAGGCTCCTCATCAGAAGGCTACTTCTCCATACGGTAACACCAAGGAAATCAACGAGCAGATCATCGCTGATTATATCCACAGTGGTGCCAACGTGAAGAGCATCGTCTTGAGATACTTCAACCCAATCGGCGCCCACCCATCAGCAGAGATTGGTGAGTTGCCAAATGGTGTGCCAAACAACTTGATTCCTTATGTTACACAGACAGCGATGGGTATCCGCAAGGAGTTGACTATCTTCGGTAACGATTACGATACACCTGACGGAACTTGCATCCGCGACTATATCTATGTCGTTGACCTCGCCAAGGCTCACGTAGCGGCGATGGCTCGTGTGCTCGACCAGGAAACTGAACCTATCGAGTACTTCAACATCGGTACTGGTAATGGTAACTCAACCCTCGAAATCGTTGAGACCTTCGAAAAGGCTACTGGCGTGAAGTTGAACTGGAAGTATGGTCCTCGTCGTGAGGGTGACATCGAGAAGATTTGGGGCGATTGCAGCAAGGCAAACAAGGTGCTCGGTTGGAAGGCTGAGGCTAAGTTGGAAGATGTCTTGGCTTCTGCCTGGAAGTGGCAGGAGAAACTCCGTGCCGACGGCATTATGTAAATCATTTATTTTAAATAATCTTAAAAGTAGAACGTTGCTAGTACAATGTTCTACTTTTTTTGTTATTTTTGCATTTGAATTAATTCGTTATACGATTTGCAAATGTAAATGTAATTTTATGAGAAAAACTATACTCAATATATTATTGGCAACGGCAATGGTGATGGGGGCTTCTACCATCATGCACGCAGACCCTATCGTCGAGGTCAATTCCGTTGACTTCAATCATGTGGGTGTGACCTATTCTAATGGTGTGCTCCATGTAACGGGAGCCGCAGGCTTGGTTGTGTCAGTATATAACATTGTAGGACAGAAAGTGTATGAGTGTAAGCTCGATTCCAATGATAAGCGCATCGAACTTTCCCTTCCTTCCAATTGCTATATCGTGAAGGTGGGAAGTATGGCTCGCAAGATAAGTGTCAAACGATAAAGAAGCATCTACCTGAAGAGTGAAAACGTTTAGGTTTATCATTGTACTTTTCTTTTCTCTTATTTTCTTCTCGGCTTGTCGAGAAAAGAATGTCTGTACGACGGCGCATGTTACCTTGGAAGATTATGATTCTTTCAAGGTAGATGAGTATGCGACCTACTCTCATCGGGTACGTGCTGTCATTGATAGCATGATCAGGAATGATCAGGATGAGTTGACGGCTGACTTTCGTACTCGAAGCTATTACTTGCATGAGGGTGATTTCCTATGGGTCAATCGCCATGGCGTGACGACTCAAGCCGATACGCTTTTGGAATATCTTCGCCAAGTGAAGGACATGGGATTTTCGCCTAAGCGATTCTGTGTGAAGGACATAGAGGAGAATCTTCAGCGAATGAGAAACCTGGACTTCGATGAAAAGCACTCTGTCAATCAGGTGTTGGGATGCTTGGAGTACCAACTCACCAAGGCTTACTTGCGCTATTCGGCTGGTCAGCGATTCGGTTATCTTAACCCTACCTACCTTTTCAATAGGATAGATACCTTGAAGCCCAACAGACCTGATACCATCAAGCGGGCTGTAAGATACCGAGGCTTGTTTGATGTCAAGATGGAACATGCTGAGCAACAATTCTTTGTCTTAGCCTTGCGCAAGATAACCACCGATTCCGTGCCAGCGTTCCTACGCGACATACAACCGAAAAGTCCTTTCTATCTCGCACTTCTCGATGATTACAAGACAGGTGAAGGTGACAAAGCTTGGCGAGCTAGGGTGTGGTGCAATATGGAGAGAAGCCGTTGGCGTCTTGCCGATTCTCCAGACAAGCACAAGCGATATGTGTTGGTGAACATTCCATCGTTTCATCTGATGGCGGTCGATAACAAGGATACTCTCTCGATGCGCATCGGATGTGGTAGTTATGCCACCAAGACGCCGCTCTTGACGAGTGCCATCAAGCGTATGGATGTCAATCCGAAATGGATTGTGCCACGAAGCATCGTGGAGAAAGATATGATACATTACTTCAGCCGTTCGTATTGTGAACGTCGTGGGTTCTACGTGATGGATCGCTCTACGGGCAAGGAGGTGGATATGAATCTCGTGCATCGTGGCATGTTGCTCGACAAGCAGTACGCTATCGTGCAACGAGGAGGAAAGGGCAACAGCCTCGGCAGACTCATCTTCAGATTCGACAATAATTTCTCCGTCTATCTGCATGATACGCCGAGCCGTGATTTCTTCAACCAGGCTGATCGAGGTGTATCGCATGGTTGCGTGAGAGTGGAAAAGCCATTTGAGTTGGCAAAGTTCATCCTGAAAGACAAGGATGAGAAGTTCTTCGAGAACCTCAACTATTGTATGACTGCCGATTCTCTCACCGAGAAAAAACGTATCATCGGTTCGGTGAAGGTGAAACCAGCGTTGCCACTCTTCCTCACATATTATACGCTCTATCCGCTGAATGGAGAGAAAAAGTCGGGGTGGGTGAGCTACCCTGATGTGTATGGATACGACAAGGTAATCTACGATTTCTTGATGAGAAATTATCGCTGATAGCTGCGATGATATAAAGAGAACAACCTAAGATTTTGAAAAGAGAACATGATAAGTGACAAAGAACTAGTTAGCCTGCTCTGTGACCCTACAACTCGTAGCGAGGGGTTCTCAGCGATGGTGCGCCAGTATAGTGAACAGCTATACTGGAAGGTTCGTCATATCGTTCTCAACCATGTTGATACTGATGATGTTCTTCAGAATACCTTCCTCAAGGCATGGAAGAGTCTCGATACCTTTCAGGGAAAATCCTCTATCAGTACTTGGCTCTATCGCATCGCCATCAACGAGTCGCTTGATTTTCTGAGGAAGCAAAAGACGGCTAGCAGCATCAGTGCCGATGAGGATATGAGTGTCGCCAACAAACTCTTGGCAGACGAGTACTTCGATGGAGATGAGACGCAAGCCCTCTTGCAAGAGGCGGTGGCACAACTGCCGGATGTGCAGAAGACCGTGTTTACGATGAAGTATTATGATGAGATGAAATATTCGGAAATCAGTAGCGTTTTGCATACGACGGAAGGAGCGCTCAAGGCATCTTATCATCTCGCCGTCAAGAAAATAACAGAATATTTTGCACGTAGGGGTTAAACCTTTGCAATAGTGAAACGTCACATTATTATAAAAAAGGAATAGGATTATGTTGAAGGAAGAAAAAATACTGAAAGATAAGTTTGGTACGGCGAATCATTTCACGGTGCCAGAGGGTTATTTCGACTCCTTTGCAGAAAAGTTGATGGAGAGTTTGCCTGCCCCAGAACCTCAGGTGATAGAGATGCGGGCTGCTTCTTGGTGGTCTCGCTTACCTTTGCGCAAGATAGCTGTCGCGGCTAGTGTTGCTGCGGTGGTAGGCTTTGGCTCGCTGTTCTTTACTCATCAGCAAGCTAGTCAGCAGCCAGAGACGGCGCATGTCAATTTGGTGGAGCGTGTGTCAAGCAATGATGAGAACAGATCGTTTGACGTGATGGCTGACTATGCCATGATTGATAACCAGGACATTTACGCTTCTCTAGCGGCAGGATTGTAGTAGCAAACTTAAATAACTAAAATCAATGATAAGAAGAAATTGCGATTTGAGTGGAGTGATCCATTTAAGAAGATGGGTACTTACACTATTGATAATGATGGTGGTGATGGGTGTGAATGCCCAACCTCCCAAGAAACGCCCACCATTCAATCCTGCCAAGTTTGAGGCTGACTTGGAAAAATACATCGCCACTCACGCCTGTCTGTTGCCATCTGAGTCTGCAAAGTTTTTTCCTGTCTATAGGGAGATGATGAAGAAGCAACGCATGATGTTTGACGAGATGCGCAAGTTCCGGGAGTTCACGCCTCGTGACAATGAGGGATGTGCCGAGTCGATTCGCCGACTGGACGAGCTCGATATTCGGATGAAACAACTGCAGCAGGAATATCATTCTCGATTTATGACCATTCTGCCTGCCAAGAAGGTGCTGAGCATCATCAAGGCAGAGGAACAATTCCATCGACAGATATTCAAGAAGATGAGATAGCATCGCAGCAGCAGACATCCTGAGAATGGACGGAAAAGCATAGACAATAACAGTAAAATCAATCGCAAAAGTATTATTATGAAATATTTTTGCGATTTTTTTTTGTTCTTTCCCCAATTTGTTGTAATTTTGCACATCAGAAATCATATATATAATATAATAATGTATAGAACGAATACTTGTGGAGAGCTTAGACTCTCTGATGCAGGCAAGGAAGTAACGCTTGCAGGATGGGTTCAGCGCTCACGTAAGATGGGTGGTATGACCTTCGTCGATGTACGTGACCGTTATGGTATCACCCAGATTGTCTTCAATGAGGCAGACAACAAGGAATTGTGCGACGCAGCCAACAAGTTGGGTCGTGAATTTTGTATCCAGGTTAAGGGTGTGGTAAGCGAGCGCCAGAGCAAGAATCCTAAGATGGACACTGGCGACATTGAGATTCTCGCCACGGAACTCAATGTGCTTTCTCAGAGCTTGACTCCTCCTTTCACTATAGAGGACAACACCGATGGTGGCGACGATATTCGTATGAAGTATCGTTATCTCGACTTGCGCCGTCCTAGCGTACGCAAGAACCTTGAGTTGCGTCACCGCATGACCATTTTGATCAGAAATTTCCTCGACAACTATAACTTCATGGAGGTGGAGACACCTATCCTGATTGGTAGTACTCCAGAAGGCGCACGCGATTTCATCGTTCCTTCTCGTATGAACCCTGGACAGTTCTATGCTCTTCCTCAGAGTCCTCAGACCTTGAAGCAGCTCTTGATGGTGGCTGGCTTTGACCGTTACTTCCAGATTGCCAAGTGCTTCCGTGATGAGGACCTTCGTGCTGACCGTCAGCCTGAGTTTACTCAGATTGACTGCGAGATGAGTTTCGTTGACCAGGATGATGTCATCAACCTCTTCGAGGAGATGGCTCGTCACTTGTTCAAGGAGATTCGTGGCGTAGAGCTTCCTAAGCTCCAGCAGATGACTTGGCATGAGGCTATGAAGCGTTTCGGTAGCGATAAGCCAGACTTGCGTTTCGGTATGGAGTTCGTAGAGTTGAAAGATGCTTTCACAGGCAAGGGTAGCTTCTCTGTATTCGATGAGGCTAAGTATATCGGTGGTATCTGTGTTCCTGGTTGCGCTGACTATAGCCGCAAGCAGCTCAACGAGTTGACCGACTTCGTGAAGCGTCCACAGGTAGGTGCCAAGGGTTTGGTATATATCAAGTACAATGCTGATGGCACTGTGAAGAGTAGCATCGATAAGTTCTACTCTCCAGAGGAACTCGCTGAGATCAAGACCGTGATGGGTGCTAAGGATGGCGACCTCGTCTTGATTTTGAGTGGTGATAATGCCAACAAGACACGTATCCAGTTGTGCTCTTTGCGTCTGGAGATGGGCGATCGTTTGGGTCTCCGTGACAAGAACGTGTTCAAGTGCTTGTGGATTATCGACTTCCCTCTCTTCGAGTGGAGTGATGAGGAGCAACGCTTGATGGCTACTCACCATCCATTCACTATGCCAAATCCTGACGATATTCCATTGCTCGATGAGCATCCTGAGCAGGTGCGTGCCAAGGCTTACGACTTCGTATGTAATGGTATCGAAGTTGGTGGTGGTTCTTTGCGTATTCACGATACTCAGTTGCAGGAGAAGATGTTCGAGGTGCTCGGTTTCACTCCAGAGCGTGCCGAGGCTCAGTTTGGTTTCTTGATGAACGCCTTCAAGTATGGAGCACCACCTCACGCAGGTCTTGCTTTCGGTTTGGATCGTTTCGTCAGCATCATGGCTGGTCTCGATAGCATCCGTGACTGCATCGCATTCCCTAAGAACAACTCTGGTCGTGACGTCATGCTCGATGCACCATCTGCCGTAGATCAGAAACAGTTGGATGAATTGGAAATCAAGCTTGACTTGAAAGCTTAATAAAATATTGTGCCGCATTTCTTGACTTAAGTCAAAAAATGCGGCACTTTTGTGTTTGTCGCAATAGATTTTTCTGAAAAAATACTAAATAATCAGATTATATTTGTAATTTTGCTGACGAATATAAAGAGAGTTCGCTTTGGTGGCGTACTTTGATACGTCTCTCAGCGTTCGTTCTGACAAGAAACTCCTAATATATTATTAATATACTTTAAAAATGGTAGAAAAGAAAGCAACAACAAAGACAGCAGCCAAGAAGACTGCTACTAAGGCTCCTGCAGCTAAGAAGGCTCCAGCAGCTAAGAAGACAACAGCTAAGAAGGAAGTAGTTTTCCTGAACGCTGAGAACGCAGGTTTCAGAGCTGGTGACGTTTACCAGGCTTTGGCAGCATCTGAGAAGGCTCTTTCTCTCGCAGAAGTAGCAAAAGCAGCTAACATTTCAGTAGAGGATGCACTCCTCGGTATTGGTTGGCTTCTCAAGGAAGGTAAGATTAAGGACGAGGACAACAAGGTTGCGCTCGCTTAATTCTTTCTTACAATCATAAGGAGCTGCGACACTCTTCTAAGAAATAGTGTCGCAGCTTTTTGTTTCTTATGACAGTTGCGTCTGCACTGTCGTCCTTAACGTCTAGCATGAACTTTGACAATGAGATTTTAAGGGTCTTGACTTTGGCTGGTTCCAAAGGACTGAAGACCGAAAAGGTGGCTCGCCACGTATTCAATGCTTGTAATTCAATGTTTACTCCATTGAACTACAAGGATGTTCATGCCTATGTATCCCAATTTCTTATCAAGTGTTCCAAGGATGCTCTTTCTGTCATTGAGAAAGGGGAGGGACATGGTATCTATCGCATCAACTTCAGTAACCAAAAGGCTCAGCAGCTCCTTTTGAAATTCTCTCCTCATGATGAGGGGAGCGATAAGTCTGAGGAGGACGCTCTTGAGTTGAAGGAGCAAGGTCCTTCTTTGTTTGACTAAGCATTGTTCCTTTTTTTCTCAAAATATACCCAGTTTTTTCAGTGAATAATTTTTTTTAGGGGGAAATAGTCGCTCGTGCGTAATATATTATAAAGAAGTAACTATAAAACGAACGATTATGGCTAGAAGATATTTACTAGGTTTTGATGTCGGTTCCAGCTCAGTGAAAGCTTCATTGACCGACGTAGAGAGTGGTGAAATTGCAGCATCAGCTTTTTATCCTGATCACGAGGCACCTATCATGGCTGTCAAGGCTGGTTGGGCAGAGCAAGACCCTCAGATGTGGTGGGAGAATGCTAAGTTGTCGCTCAAGAAAATCATGGCAGAGACAGGTGCCAAGGGCGAGGACATCCTTGCCATCGGTATCTCTTATCAGATGCATGGCTTGGTATGCGTGGACAAGAATCAGCAAGTGCTTCGCCCAAGTATCATCTGGTGTGACTCTCGCGCCGTGCCTTATGGCGAGAAAGCTTTCCACGACTTGGGTGAGGATTTGTGCTTGAGAAACTTGCTCAACTCTCCAGGTAACTTTACCGCTTCCAAGTTGGCATGGGTCAAGGAGAATGAGCCAGAGCTCTTCGACAAGATTGACAAGATTATGTTGCCAGGCGACTACTTGGCTATGAAACTCTCTGGCGAGGTGAAGACGACCATCAGCGGTCTTTCCGAGGGAATGATGTGGGACTTTGCTGCCAAGAAACCAGCTAAGTTCTTGTTGGATTACTTCGGCTTCGATGAGAGCATGATCGCTGATGTAGTACCTACTTTCTCTGTTCAGAGTGTCGTGTCAAAGGCTGCTGCTGAAGAGCTGGGACTCAAGGAGGGCACACCTATTTCATATCGTGCCGGTGACCAGCCAAACAATGCAGTCAGCTTAAATGTGTTCAACCCTGGTGAAATCGCTAGTACAGCTGGTACGTCAGGTGTGGTTTATGGTGTCTTGGGTGATGTCAACTATGACCCTAAGAGCCGTGTCAATACATTTGCTCATGCCAACTACACCACAGACCTCGACCGCCTGGGTGTTCTTCTCTGCATCAATGGAACGGGTATCTTGAATGCTTGGGTACATCGCAATGTAACTCCAGACGTAAGTTATGCTGATATGAACGACTTGGCTGCCAGCGTGCCAATCGGCAGTGAGGGTGTCAAGATTATTCCATTTGGAAATGGTGCGGAGCGTGTGCTTCAGAACCAAGAGGTGGGTTGCTCTATCCGTGGTGTCAACTTCAACAAGCATAATCGTGCTCACATCGTGCGTGCTGCTCAGGAAGGCATCGTCTTCAGTTTCTGCTATGGTATGGAAATCATGCAGCAGATGGGTATGGACATCAAGAAAATTCACGCAGGAAAGGCAAATATGTTCCTCAGTCCTTTGTTCCGTGATACATTGGCAGGTGTGAGTGGTGCTACTATCGAACTCTATGAGACCGATGGTAGTGCGGGTGCTGCCAAGGGTGCAGGTATCGGTGCGGGAATCTACAAGGATCACGATGAGGCATTCGCAACCCTGAAGAAACTTGCTGTTATAGAGCCAGACGAGGCAAACCGTTCTGCTTACTTGGAGGCTTACGCTCAGTGGAAGAAAGAATTGAAATCCGTTGTCAAAGGATAAATTGACTTTTGAAGTGCTTATCCGATCTTCGCCAATGAGTCATCTGATGGGCACTCGAAGTTAAAACAGAATGATTATGCAACTTTTGCATTAAAAATAGATAGGGCAGGGAAAATTCCCTGCCCTAAATTTGTTTGATTAGTTTTTTTTTGCTACCTTTGCGCATTATTAAGTAAAAATAATTAGTTTATGGCTAACAATAATAATCACTTGGTCATTATGGCTGGTGGAGTAGGCAGTAGATTTTGGCCTATGAGCACCGAGGATAAACCAAAGCAGTTTATCGATGTGCTGGGAACTGGACGTTCATTACTTCAGCTCACCTTCGATCGTTTTGAGGGAGTGTGCTCTCCTGAGAACGTGTGGGTGGTGACAAACAAGAAATATGCAGACTTGGTACATGAGCAGTTGCCTGAGATACCCGAAAGCAATATCCTCAAGGAACCATGTCGTAGAAATACGGCTCCTTGTGTGGCATATATCAGTTGGCGCATCAAGGAGAAGGATGCCAAGGCAAATATTGTCGTGACTCCTTCTGACCATATCGTTACTAACTGTAATGAGTTCCGACGTGTCATTACTTCTGCCTTGAAGTTTACTGGCGAGACTGATAGCATTGTGACATTGGGTATGAAGCCTACTCGTCCTGAGACGGGATATGGTTATATACAGGGAGACTTGAGCATACCTTCTGCACGTAACAAGGAAATCTATCGTGTCGATCAGTTCCATGAGAAGCCAGCTCTTGAGACTGCCATGAAGTACATCAAGGATAAGAATTTCTTCTGGAATGCCGGCATCTTCATCATGAGTGCGGCTACTATCGTCAATGCTTTCCGTGTGTATCAGCCAGGCATCGCCAAGATATTCGAGAGCATGCGTAGCATCTATGGTACAGACAAGGAGCAGGAACAAGTGGATTTGAAATATCCTGAGTGTGAGAATATTTCCATCGACTATGCGATCATGGAGAAAGCTGAGGAAATATTCGTGTTCCCAGCCGACTTCGGTTGGAGCGACTTGGGTACCTGGGGAAGTTTGCTGATGCAATCTCATAGAGACTTGAATGGAAATGCTACCATTGGTAATCATATCCAGATGATAGAGTCGAAGAACAATATTGTGCATACACTCGGCGAGAAGAAAGTCGTTATCCAAGGACTCGATGGCTATATCGTGGCAGAGGAAGATGGCACACTCTTGATTTGTAAGATGAGCGAAGAGCAGCGCATCAAGAGTTTTTCTGGATTGAATTGATCATATCTTGGTAGAATTTCAGTTATATAATCAAAAAAGACGTACTCGCAAATAATCGAGTACGTCTTTTTTATGATTTGTTGCTGATGTTTTCAGTGCAAGCTGAACTCATCACCAACCATTACTTATTCTTTTTCAATCCCTTGTAAGCCAAGAATGTTACGACGATGGCAACGAGTGCTAAGATGATGTAGCCCAGCTCATGACTGTATTTCAGTGCTTGCTGATATACATCGTTGGTGGTCTTGTAGTCGGTGTAATGGTAGATACCCCAACCAATGAAAGCCAAGACGGTGTTCCAAACTCCTGCGCCGATGGTAGTGAAGAGGAGGAACTTGCCCACGTGCATACCCGACAAACCAGCAGGAATGCTGATCAACTGTCTTACGGCAGGTACCAATCTTCCGAAGAAAGTGGATGCAGCTCCATGCTCACGGAAGAAGTTCTCTGCTTTCTCTACAGCAGGACGATCTATCAAACACATGTGGCCGATACGGCTATCTGCAAAGCGATAAACGATAGGGCGACCCAACCATTTTGCGATGTAATAGTTGATGAGCGCACCGATGTCGGCACCGACTGTAGCAAAAACAATCACCAAGACGAAGTTCAATCCACTGTTGGGATCCATAGCCTTCCATGCTGCTGGAGGCACGACCACTTCTGATGGGAAAGGGACAAATGAACTCTCGATAGCCATAAACAAGGTGACGACCCAGTAGTTCAAATTGTCCAATATCCAAAGAAACAATTCTGCGGAATTCATGATTCTTGTTTGTTTCTATGTTCTAGATTACTTGTTCTGCTTAGCCCAAGCATCCTTCAAGCCCACAGTCTTGTTGAAGATAGGCTTCTCGTTGGTAGAGTCGAGGTCTGCCATGAAGTAGCCGATGCGCTGGAACTGGAGATACTCGCCTGGCTTCTTGCTAGCAGCATACTCTTCCACATAACAGTTGGTGAATACGTGCAAGCTCTCAGGGTTGAGCAACTCTCTGAAGTCACGCTCGTCTGCAGATGGGTTCTCGATGTTGAACAAGCGGTCGTACTCACGAACCTCAGCCTTTACGCAGTGGTCGGCAGATACCCAGTGGAGAGTACCCTTCACCTTGCGGTTAGCACCTTCCATGCCGCTCTTGCTGGTAGGGTCGTACTCAGCCTGAATCTCGATGACGTTGCCATTCTCATCCTTGGTGCAGCCTGTACACTTCACGATGTAAGCGTTCTTCAATCTAACCTCCTTGCCTGGAGTCATACGGAAGAACTTCTTAGGAGCATCCTCCATGAAGTCGGCACGCTCTATCCAAAGATTCTTGGAGAAAGTTATGGTATGTGTACCATCTGCCTCGTTCTCTGGGTTGTTGATAGCTTCCATCTCCTCGCTCTGTCCGTCAGGATAGTTGGTGATGACGAGCTTCACTGGGTTGAGTACTGCGCTCACACGGCAAGCCTTCTTGTTCAAGTCCTCACGTACTGAAGCCTCCAAGAGAGCCATGTCGTTGAGGGCATCAAACTTGGTGTAACCGATGCTGTCGATGAACATGCGGATGCTCTCAGGTGAGTAACCACGACGACGCATGCCGCAAAGTGTCGGCATACGAGGGTCATCCCAACCATTGACCAAGTGTTCATCTACGAGTGTGTGCAACTTGCGCTTGCTCATCACTGTGTAGGTGAGGTTCAAGCGGTTGAACTCTATCTGTCGTGGACGGTTGTCGTTCAATACGTCAGCTGTGCCATCCATCTCCTTCAAGAAGTCAACAAACTTGTCGTAGAGAGGACGGTGAGGCACGAACTCCAATGTACAGATGGAGTGGGTGACACCCTCGAAGTAGTCGCTCTGTCCGTGGGCGAAGTCATACATAGGATATGCGTGCCACTTGGTACCAGTGCGGTGGTGAGGAGTCTGGATGATACGATACATGATAGGGTCACGGAAGTGCATGTTAGGATTAGCCATGTCGAGCTTGGCACGGAGCACCATGCTACCTTCCACTGCCTCAGGAGTGTTCATCTTCTCGAAGAGAGCGAGGCTCTCCTCTACAGGGCGGTCACGATATGGGCTAGCTGTACCTGGAGTGGTAGGCGTACCCTTCTGTGCAGCGATCTCCTCAGCGGTCTGCTCGTCGATGTAAGCATGACCCTTCTTGATCATCCAAACGGCAAACTCCCACAACTTCTCGAAATAGTCGGAAGCATAATAGATGTTGCCCCACTTGAAGCCAAGCCACTGGATGTCTTGGAGGATATTCTCTACGTATTCGTTGTTTTCCTTGCTAGGGTTTGTATCATCAAATCGGAGGTTGCAAACTCCGTTGTATTTCTCAGCGACACCGAAGTCCATGCAGATGGCTTTGGCATGACCGATATGAAGATAGCCATTAGGCTCTGGCGGGAAACGGGTCTGGATGCGACCGCCGTTCTTTCCCTCCTTGAGGTCTTCTTCTACAAATTGTTCTACGAAGGAGAGGCTCTTTTTCTCCTCGTTCATGTTTTCTTCATTAACTGCCATATCTTTTCTTTTGCGTTATTTTGTTATTGATGGGTGCAAAGATACAAAGTTTTTTGCGTATATCGGTTATTTTTAGGGCGAAATTTACTATTTGATACCTCTTTCGTTGAGTGCCTTGCTGTATCGGGCTGCATTTTGCAGATGCTCTTGGTAGGTACGAGCGAAATTGTGGGTTCCGCTGAAGTCTTCCTTGGCACACATATAGAGGTAGTCGTGATGCACGTGATTCAGCACTGCATCGATGCCCGCGATGGATGGAATACGGATAGGCCCTGGAGGCAAACCGGTATTCTTATAGGTATTGTAAGGACTGTTGATATGCAAGAGATTGTTGTAGATTCTCTTGAGTTCAAACTTCTTCCAAGCGAACTTGATGGTTGGGTCGGCTTGCAGAGGCATACCGTTAGGGTACTCGGCATCACGGAAGGTGAGTCGGTTGTAATACATGCCAGCCACCATCGGTTTCTCGGCGTTGTTGGCTGTCTCCTCATCCACGATGCTTGCCAGGGTGATCACCTGGTTAGGCGTGAGGTTCATGTTCTTCGCCTTTTCCGTGCGCTCGAAGTTCCAGAACTTCTTGCTTTCCTTCTGCATACGGTCGAGGAGTTTTTCGAGAGATACATTCCAATAAATATCGTATGTGTTAGGGATGAACATACAGGCGATGGTGGCGGTATCATAGCCGTACTTCTCGCAGGTTGCCTCATCATAGAGTGCACGACTGATGGTGGCACTGTCTAGCATGAGTTTCTTGCTGAGTTCGGCAGCCAACTTGTCCATGGTTCTCACCGAAGAAACAGTGAGGTTGACAGGCGATTGCAATCCATTCTTCAGATGACGCCAAGTCTTGAGAGCGCCTTCACCCGGATTGATGGCATAGCGACCGGTGCGGATATGCTCGGCATAACTGGAATGCTGGGTAAAGGTATGAAAAGCCTGGAAAGGGATGTTGTTGGCGATAGGGCGCAACTTGTTATACACTGAGTCGATGTTGTCGTCTTCGTCAATATATACATATTGAGTCTTTGAGCTTTTCGAAAAGGATGAAAAGCAATACAGGAACACTAAGCCAATAGCGATCAATAAGCAGGCTCCTGCGCCATAGATGTAGAGCTGATAAGCTTTCTTTTTCATTGTGCTTTCTTCTTGTTTAAATAATAATGGTGCAAAAGTACACTAAATATGGCAAACTGCCAAATATTGGCATTAAAAATAGGTTAATTCTTTTTACTATTCCTTGTTGCTCTCTACAATTTTCAGTAACTTTGCGCCGGATTTTAAAATATGATACAGAATCATGGAAAAGAATGTAACATGCGATTCAATGACTCAGAATGAAAGAGGATGGGAAGTCCAGTTCAATTACGACACGTATGTATTTGACTTGGATGGTACCTTGCTTTCTACTCTCGGCGATTTGGCTGCCAGCTGCAATCATGCCTTGCGTGCCAATGGGATGCCAGAGCGAACGATAGATGAGGTAAGAAGATTTGTGGGTAACGGTGTCAAGAAATTGATGGAGCGTGCCATCCCTGGCGGGTTGGACAATCCGCTCTTTGAGAAGACCTTTGCTGATTTCCGTCAGCATTATATGCACCATAATTTGGATACCACTTGTCCTTATCCTGGAGTGATGGAAATGCTGGAGAGTCTGCGTAGCCGTGGCAAGAAAGTGGCTGTGGTCAGCAATAAGTTCTATGCGGCTACCCAAGCCTTGTGCAAGCATTTCTTTGGCGACTTGGTGGATGTGGCGATAGGAGAGCGTGAGGGCATCCGCAAGAAACCGGCTCCCGATACCGTGAACGAGGCGCTTGCCCAAATGAACGTGGGGAAGGAAAGAGCCGTCTATATCGGCGATAGCGATGTGGATATCATGACAGCTAACAACTGTGGTATGCCTTGCATCAGTGTGCTTTGGGGATTCCGCGACTACGACTTCTTGGTAGAGCACGGCGCTACCATCTTTGTCACGTCGCCTTTGCAGTTGAAATGATGAAGCAGAAAAATTAAAAGTATTTGCTTAAGAGCCTATGTGCTCTATAGCAAATACTTTTTATGGTTCATATCGAAAGCTCATGATGTACTCCGCCCGAAGGAGTCTAGCAATCACAACGTATGCTTTTCTACGAAGTCCAATACTATATTCTTGTACGATTCCGAGATAGGAATGCCAGTCTCACCATAATACAACTTTGACTTGTCGGTATAGTCAAACAAGTCGAAGTTGGCGATAAACGAACGGTGGATTCTCTTGAACTTATTTTTGGGAAGTTGCTCTTCCAATTTGCGCATGTTCATCAGTGTGATGATGTTCGGCTTGTTGTTGAGGTGGAACTTCACGTAGTCTTTCACGCACTCCACGAAGAGAATGTCATCAAAGTTGATGCGGATGTATTTGTAGTCGCTCTTCACAAACATATAGCCGTCTCTTCGGATAGGGTCTGCTCCCTCCACGTCGCACATATAGTTCTTGATCCTCTCCACGCAAGCCTCGAAGTTGTTGTAGCTGACAGGCTTGAGCAAGTAGTCGAAACCGCCCGACTTATAACCGTCTATGGCATACTCGGTGAAAGCCGTCACGAAGACGATCTTGGTAGTCTTAGGCAACATCTTGGCAAGTTCCAAGCCGCTCAGTCGTTGCATACGAATGCCTAGAAACAGCAGGTCGATGGTGTTGTCTCTAAATCCCTTCATGGCATCCACTGCATCTGTGTAGCCACCTGTCAAGTGCAGGTAGGATAGCTGTCCTATGTAATCTGTAAGGGTGGCAACCGACTCTGGGTCGTCGTCAACTATTGCGCAATTTATCTTCATGATTATACAATATAAAAAATGCTTTCATTGTTTCAATAACGCAATGAAAACATTTTTATTGTAAATATTTGCTACGAAAAGAAGAATAAAATTCTCGACTTGTAGTGATTTTATTCCTATTTATTCATATCGGATAGCCTCGATAGGGTCGAGTCGAGCCGCCTTCTTGGCAGGATACCATCCGAAGAATACACCGGTAAATGTACATACCGCAAAGCTCATGATGATGCTCCAAGGTTCTATCTGCGTAGCCACATGCAGGAACTGCTGGAGTGATACCGATATACTCACTCCCAGGATGACGCCGATGATACCACCCGTCACACTGAGCAATATCGCCTCTATCAAGAACTGGTTGAGGATGTCCACGCCCCTGGCTCCCACACTCATGCGAAGACCTATCTCACGGGTTCGCTCAGTAACGCTCACGTACATGATGTTCATGATACCGATACCACCCACGATGAGCGAGATACCTGCCACACTGCCCAAGAGGATAGTGATGGTGGACATGGTGGAGTTCATCATACTGGAGATTTCTTCCTGAGAACGGATATTGAAGTCGTCCTCATCGCCCTCGGTGGTTTCCGTGGCATCCTTCAACTTGTGGGTGCGGCGGAGTATCTGGCTGATTTGGTCTTGTGCCGGTTCAGATGCTTCCTCGGTGATGGCGGAGCAGACGATTTCGCTGAGATAGGTCTGCGCCAAGATACGTTTCATCACAGTGGTGTAAGGGGCGAGCACCAGGTCGTCCTGGTCCATACCCATACTGTTGTAACCCTTCTTCTGAAGAACGCCGATGACACGGAATGGGATGCTATTGAAACGGACCACCCTTCCAATAGGGTCGCTGCCGTCTGGGAAAAGATAATCGACTACCGTCTGCCCCAAGATACATACCTTCGCAGCCGCCTTGATGTCAGTGTCGGTGAACATCTCGCCGTCTGCTATCTTGAGTTGACGGATAGTCAGATAATCTTGGTTTACTCCATAGATGCTACTCTGGGTATTGTTGTTGCCATTGATCCATTGTCCGTTGCTGCTCACTGTAGGTGAGATGGCGGAGATATAATTACATTCATCCTTGATGGCTTGGTAGTCGGTTTGCTTCAAGGTCTCCATGGAGGAGGCATCTTGTCGCACGCCGCCACGCATGTCGGCACCCGGGTGAATCATAATCATATTGGATCCCATCTCGGCGATGTTGGCCTTGATGCTTGCCTTACTTCCCTGACCGATGGCAAGCATAGTAATCACGGAGGCGATACCGATGATGATGCCGAGTGCCGTCAGGAAGGAACGCATCTTGTTGGCTGCGATCGCACGGATGGCTATTTTGAAAAGATTCTGATAATTCATCCTAATTCTTAATTAAAAAGATTATTCGTCCGTATTCTTAGGCAGTGCAGCGAGTCCTTCGGCAGCCGAGAGGATGTGGTCGTTGTAGGAGTCGCTGATGATATGTCCGTCTCGCAGTTCGATGTTGCGACTGGAATACTTGGCGATGTCGGGGTTGTGGGTCACGAAGATGATGGTGCGTCCCTCGGTGTGTAACTTCTGGAAGAGCGCCAAGATCTCGAAGCTCGTTCGGGTGTCCAGGTTACCCGTCGCCTCATCGGCGAGGATGACGGCAGGGTCGTTGACCAGGGCACGGGCGATGGCGACACGTTGCATCTGACCACCCGACATCTGGTTGCTCTTGTGATAGAGGCGTTCCCCCAATCCCACTGCCTTCAAGGCTTCGATGGCTCTGCGCTTTCTCTCCTCCGGACCTACCGACGAATTGTACATCAAAGGCAGTTCTACGTTCTCCACGCTTGTCGTCTTCGGCAACAAGTTGTAGTTCTGGAAGATGAATCCTATCTTGCGATTTCTGAGGATGGCTCTGTCGTTGCGTGACATCGTGCGCACGCTGACCCCATCCAAGTAATATTCGCCGCTGGAAGGTGTGTCGAGACAGCCCAACTGGTTGAGAAGAGTAGATTTACCGGAACCCGACTTACCCATGATGGTGACAAACTCACCCTCGTATATCTTGAAGCTCACTCCCTTGAGGGCATGAACGACCTCATCGCCCACCAGGAAGTTACGCTTCACATTGTCGAGTTCGATGACCACCTTCTTCCCATTGTTATCTTTTGAATCAGTCATCATTTCTTATAGTTTATTCGATGTCTATCATGCCTTCACTTCATCTGACAGCTGAAATGTAGTGTGATTACACCTTATTATATATTATAACTTTACTTCTTCTTTCTAGGACCAGGACCGCTGATGAGTCCTTGGCTCTGCTGCTGGTCATCGTCTGTTTCAGGCACATTGACCACAATCTCAGTGACGATGCTCTGACCAGCCTTTACACCGCTGATAATCTGGGTGTGGGTGGCATCGCTCTGTCCGATGTTGACTGGATGTGCGGTCAAGATCTTGTCATTGAGGGTCCAAACCTTGTTCTTGCCCTTGCAATCTACGATCTTCATGTCCTTGCCCACAGTCTCCTTTGTAGGAGTGAAGCGGAGAGCCTTGTTAGGTACGCTGAGCACGTTAGGCTGTTCCTTGGTGAAGATGGTGACGTTGGCTGTCAAACCCGGTTTCAACTTGAGGTCGGCGTTAGGGGCACTGATCACTACCTCATAGGTAACCACGTTGTTGGTGGTGGTAGCTTCCAAGCGAACCTGCTTTACCACGCCCTCGAAGGTATCGTCAGGATAAGCATCCACGGTGAATGCCACACGGTTGCCCACTGCCACCTCACCTATATCAGCCTCATCCACGTCAGCCACTACCTGCATGTTGGTCAAGTCCTTGGCGATGGTGAACAGCTCAGGGGTGTTGAAGCTGGCAGCCACGGTCTGACCTTCCTCTACGCTCTTCGAAATCACGGTTCCGTCGATAGGCGAAGTGATGGTGGCATAGCCCAAGTTGGTCTGAGCCTTCTGCACGCTCTCCTTGGCAGTAGCCACTTGTTCCTTAGACTGGCGATAGGTGAGAAGTGCATTCTCGTAATCGTCGGCGCTTACCAGTCCTTTCTTGTAAAGCGTCTGGTAACGCTTCATGTTGGCGCTTTGATAACTCAAGTTGCTTTCAGCACTCGCAAGATTGGCCTTGGCGGTGTTGAGCTCGCTGGTCAAGTTGGTCTTGTCCAGTTCGGCAATCACCTGTCCTTTCTTTACGACAGAGTTGTAATCCACGTAAAGCTTGTTGACGATACCGCTCACCTGGGTACCGACGGTCACGCTTGTTACCGCCTCGATGGTACCTGTGGCAGTGATACTGTTCTGAAGGGTGTGGGTCCCAACTTTCTCTTGCTTGAAGTTGATTTCCTCCTTCTCCTTGCCGCCTGATAGCAACCAAGCGACAATGGCGAGTATGACTACCACAATCATGGCAATCCATACTTTGCTGAAATTTTTCGTTTTCATAAGTTTCTCTCTGTAATTCCTTATTATGTGTTTGTTTTCCTTGAAGATATTTCGCTTGTTGGAGTCTTATTCTACTCGTCCTGTCTTGTAGAAATTGAGCATGCCCATATTGAGGAGCGTCAAGTACTTCGACTGCAACTCGTTCTGCTGAGCTTTCAAGAGGTTGTCCTTGCCGGTGCGAAGTTCCACGATGTTCTTCAGGCCGAGTTTAAACTGCTCGCTCAGCAAGTCGTAAGAAGTCTTGGCACTCTCGGTCGAAGTCTTGGCTGCCTTAAACTGGCTCTGGTTGGTGTTGGCTTGCAACCAGTAGTTTTCGATGGTAGAATAGAGCTTCGTCTGCTGGTCTTTGAGGTCAAGCATACTGCTCTGTTTCTGAATGTTAGCCTTGTTGATTGCAGTTTTTGTTGCACGATTGTCACAGATGGGGATGCTGACGCTGATGCCGCCACCTACGCCAAAGTTCTGCTTGATCTGTGAGCCCCATCCATCCTTGTTCATGGAAGTGGTGCTGGTGGAGATTCCGGCATTGGCACTGATGGTAGGCAACTTACCAGCCTTGGCGATGGCGATATTCAAGTCGCTCTGGTCTATCATGTTCTGGTAGCTCTTGATCTCAGGGCGAGTGTCGAGAGCAGAAGCATAGACGCTGTTCAGGCTAGGGATAGTGCCGAGAGCCTGTGCATCCGAAGCAGTTGGCACCACGATGTCGAAAGCCTCATCATTGGTGATTTGGAGCAACTCCTTGAGTTGTCTCTTGTAGTTCTTTACATTGCTTTCCGATTCCACGATGCTATACTCGTCTTGTGCTCTTTGCGCCGTGAGTTGGGCGAGGTCGGCTTGACTCATCTTGCCTATCTTGACCATCTCCTTGCCACGTTCCTCATTCTCGAGACTAGACTTGTAGCTCTCCTTGTTGACGTTGATGGCTTCTGTGGAGTAACAGATTTGGATGTAGAGCGTAGCGATTTGCTCTTGCAGGTTTTGGGCTTGGATGGCGGAGTCCAAGGCGGCAGCCTCCGTCGTGAGCTTGTTTAGCTTCACTTGATTTCTGTTCTTGTTGCCATTCCAAATGGTATAATTGCCGGCTATCGAATAGGTGCCGTTGTAATAAACCTTGTCGATGGATGACTTGGTGTAGCCATCTCCACTGATGCCGCTAGCCACCCATGGCGTATAGTTGATGTTTTGGCTGGTGCTTGCTTGCAGCGAAGGCAACAGAGCTGCTTTCGACTGGAGGTAGTCTTCTTGCGCACTAGCTTTTTTCAATACCGTCTTCTGCAAAGAGATATTGTTTTCCAGTGCATAGTTGATACAATCTCTCAGCGTCCACTGTTTGGCTTGCATCCCCAGAGATGCGGTAGCTATCATCAAGCCAAGCAGTGCTTTTTTCGTTGTCATATTCATATTCGTGATTTTTTGTGATTTTGTCTTTTTAGACGGAACAGCGAGGCAATTAGTTTATTTGCCTAATATTCATTTAACAATCATTTAGTAATAGATACAAAATTAAAAAGGCGTCTTCGCCTAGGGAAAAACTACGCTCCTAGATTCTTTCTCCGTCAGGAAAATTGTGATGGAGAAATATCTAGGAGTGTGATGTTTTATTCGATGGTGATGTACACCGCCTTCGGCGTAACGAGTTGCATGTAGGAAGAAGAGACATCTCAAATGAAGAAAAAAAAAGCAAGAGATTAGGAGAATGCTCCTTTTCTCTTGCTTTTTTTGTTGTATATTACTCTTTTAGTAACTTCTAGCGATGATGACGCGAGCCACAGAAGGCTTGCCGCTCACCATATCGACACCTGGAGTCTGCTCGTATGTGAAAGGCACACAACGGATGGTAGCCTGGGTGTCCTCCTTGATCTTAGCCTCGGTCTCGGCAGTGCCGTCCCAGTGGCAGAGGAAGAAACCGCCATCCTTGACACGCTCCTTGAACTCCTCGTAGTTGTCGCACTCATAAACGTGAGCGTCACGATAAGCACGAGCCTTCTCGAATACGTTCTTCTGAATCTCATCGAGCAAGTTCTTCACACGCTCCACGATGCCATCGAAGCTGACGTTCTCCTTCTCCAAGGTATCACGACGCATGATCTCGATGGTGTTGTTCTCCAAGTCACGACCACCCATGGCGAGACGTACTGGTACACCCTTCAACTCATAGTCGGCGAACTTGAAGCCTGGACGCTTGTTGGTGTTGTCGTCATACTTCACGCTGATGCCCAACTCACGGAGCTGGTCGATAACTGGCTGCAACTTGGCTGTGATCTGTGCCAACTGCTCGTCACCCTTGTTGATAGGGACGATAACTACCTGGATAGGAGCCAACTTAGGAGGAAGTACCAATCCGTTGTCATCACTGTGTACCATAATGAGGGCACCCATCAAGCGAGTAGATACACCCCAAGAGGTAGCCCAAACGTACTCAGGCTTGTTCTCCTTGTTCAAGTAGGTTACATCGAAACTCTTGGCGAAGTTCTGACCCAAGAAGTGAGAAGTACCGCTCTGGAGAGCCTTGCCATCCTGCATCATTGCCTCGATGGTATAGGTGTTGAGGGCACCAGCGAAACGCTCGGTCTCACTCTTCACACCCTGGAGTACAGGTACGCCCATGTAGTTCTCAGCGAAGTCGGCATATACCTTCAACATCTCCTGTGCCTTAGCCTCAGCCTCTTCCTTGGTAGCGTGAGCGGTATGCCCCTCTTGCCACAAGAACTCAGAAGTACGGAGGAAAGGACGGGTACGCATCTCCCAGCGCATCACGTTACACCACTGGTTGCAGAGGATAGGGAGATCACGCCATGAGTGAATCCAGTTCTTATAAGTATTCCAGATGATGGTCTCGGATGTAGGACGGATAATCAATTCCTCATCGAGCTTGGCAGCTGGATCGACATCCACGCTCTTGCCATCCTCTGAAGCCTTCAAGCGATAGTGTGTTACCACGGCGCACTCCTTGGCAAAACCTGCCACGTGCTCTGCCTCACGAGAGAAAAAACTCTTCGGGATGAGGAGAGGGAAGTATGCGTTCTGTACACCTGTCTGCTTAAACATCTTGTCGAGCTGCTGCTGCATCTTCTCCCAGATGGCATAACCGTATGGTTTGATGACCATACAGCCACGTACTGGTGACAACTCAGCAAGGTCAGCCTTTACTACCAAGTCATTGTACCACTGACTGTAGTTGTCAGCACGCTTGGTCAAATTCTTAAGTTCCTTAGCCATTTTGTTATTCTAAATATTGATAATTTCTGATGTTATATATATAATAAGGTATATGTTCCTCCTTTCTCGCCAAATGCTGTCAAGGAGGGATGGGAAAGTGTCGGAATAGGGATTTTCCACCGAAAAATAGGCATATCCCCTTGGCATTTCCACAAATTACCTTTAAATTTGCATGCAAAAATACAAAAAAATATTAGAAAAAACTCCATTATGGAGAAAAAAGACGTATCTTTGCAATGAAATAACAAAATTATAGGAGATTTGATTATGAAAAAGATGAAATTTTCAGTTGCAGCCCTCTCTATGCTGCTCGTTTTGGGAAGTTGTCAAACTAAGACTGGCACTGGTGCCGCTGTAGGTTCTGGAGCTGGTGCTGCCCTCGGTGCCATCGTTGGTGGTTTGTTGAATAATAGCCATCGTGGCACAGGCGCTCTCGTGGGTGCTGCTATCGGTGCTGCTGTTGGTGGTGGTGCTGGTACTTTGATTGGTAAGCACATGGACAAGGTGGCTGAGCAGGCTAAGGCTGTCGAGAATGCCAAGGTGGAGCAGGTGACAGATGCCAATGGTCTTGCTGCTGTCAAGGTGACTTTCGATTCTGGTATTCTCTTCCAAACTAATAAGTTCAACCTCAATGCCAACGCTAAGAACGACTTGGCTAAGTTCTCTCAGGTTTTGAAGAACAACACTGATTGCCAGGTGGATATCCAGGGTTATACCGACAATACGGGTAACGATGGCATCAACTTGCCTTTGAGCGAGAACCGTGCAAAGTCTGTATATAACTACTTGACTTCTTGTGGTGTTGCTGCTAGTCAGTTCAAGAACGTTAGTGGTTTCGGCTCTACCAATCCTGTGGCTGATAACTCAACAGCTGCTGGTCGCCAGGCCAACCGTCGTGTGGAGGTTTACCTCTATGCTTCTCAGGCTATGGTAAATGCTGCCAACAATGGAACGCTTCAGTAAGTGAAGAACGAAGAGTGAAGAATTCTCTTGTTTTTAGACAATAACATTCTATGATTTTAAATAAAATCAGAAATATCATTAAATGGGTGGTGGTGCTGTTTTTCAGTACCACCATTCTTGCTGTTGTAGCCTACCGTTTTATTCCCGTCTATTTTACTCCCTTGATGTTTATCCGCTGCTTCCAACAAGTAGCTGATGGAGAGAGTATTACCCTACATCATCATTGGGTTTCGATGGATAAAATATCTCCTCATATGCCTGTGGCTGTGATGGCGAGCGAAGACTCACGATTCTTGAAACATCATGGCTTCGACTTCAATGCCATCCAGAGTGCAGCCAAGAATAATGCTCGTGGCGGCAAGGTGCATGGCGCCTCCACCATCAGTCAGCAGACTGCCAAGAATGTCTTCCTTTGGCCTGGTCGCTCCTGGACTCGCAAGGGATTTGAGGTGTATTTCACCTTCCTCATTGAGATGATGTGGAGCAAGCAACGTATCATGGAGGTGTATCTCAACAGTATCGAGATGGGCAACGGCATCTATGGCGTGGATGCTGTGGCTGAGTATCATTTCAACAAGAAGGCGCAAGACCTCTTCCGTGGTGAGTGCGCCCTGATAGCTGCCACCTTGCCGAACCCACGTAAGTTTAACTCCCAATATCCGAGTGCCTACATGAAGAAGCGCCAGCGCCAGATAGAGCATGAGATGCGCTTCATCCCAGCCTTCCCAAGAGAAGGGGAGGATGTAGATCCGAAGACTGCCGTCGGTGGATATAGGGGGAAGTGATTATTTTGAATTAATAATTTATAATTAATGGGGTAGGGTATAAGGAAGAAAGAGCATTCGTCTTAACTTCTTTAACTCCTTAACTCCACAAGATGTACATGGATTTACTGAACGACTTGAATGAAGCGCAGCGCAAGGCTGTGGAATATATTGATGGACCTTCGTTGGTGATTGCTGGTGCGGGTTCGGGTAAGACGCGTGTGCTTACCTATAAGATCGCTTATCTTTTGCAACAGGGCATGAAGCCATGGAGCATCATGGCTCTTACCTTTACCAATAAGGCTGCCAAGGAGATGAGGGAACGTATCAACCGCCTCGTGGGAGGCGACTTGGCGGCACACCTCTATATGGGCACCTTCCATAGCATCTTCTCTCGCATCTTGAGAGCGGAGGCCGACCATATCGGTTTCAACAACAATTTTACCATCTACGATGAGTCTGACTCCCGTTCATTGCTCAAGGCGATTATCAAGGAGAAAGGATTCGATGATAAAACCTACAAGCCTGCTGCCGTGCATGCCAAGATTTCGATGGCGAAGAACAATCTTGTTACGCCTGAGATTTATCGTGCCGACAAGGATTATTACGATCGTGACAAGCATGCCAATATGCCTGGTGTCGGTGAAATTTACGAAGTCTATGTGCAGCGTTGCAAGCAAGCCAATGCCATGGATTTCGATGACTTGCTGATGCTTACGTTCCAGTTGTTCCGTGACCATGAGGAGATTCGACAGAAATACTCCGACCGCTTCGACTTTATTCTTGTCGATGAGTACCAGGATACCAACCACGTGCAGATGAAAATCGTGATGCAACTCTGTAAGGAGAAGAACCGTGTGTGCGCCGTGGGTGATGACTCGCAGAGTATCTATAGTTTCCGTGGTGCCAACATCGACAATATCCTCCGATTCCAAAGTCAGTTGAAGGGTGCCAAACTCTTCAAGTTGGAGCAGAACTATCGTAGTACGCAGAATATCGTGAATGCTGCCAACAGTCTCATCAAGCGCAACAAGAATCAGATTCAGAAAGATGTGTTTAGCGAGAATGCCGTGGGCGAGAAGTTGATTTACCAGCCAGCCTATAGCGATAAGGAGGAGGCGCTCATCGTGAGCAAGGATATCAAGCGCATCAAGCGTCAGGATGGATGTGAGTATTCCGACTTTGCCATTCTCTATCGCACCAATGCGCAGAGCCGAAGCTTCGAGGAGGAGTTTCGTAAACAGGGCGTTCCTTATCGCATCTATGGCGGTATGAGTTTCTATCAGCGCAAGGAAATCAAGGACATTATCGCCTATTTCCGTCTGGTCGCCAATCCCGATGACGAGGAGGCTTTCAAGCGCATCATCAACTATCCTGCTCGTGGTATCGGCAATACAACCATAGCCAAGATCGCCGCTTGTGCCTTGGCGAACCAAGTGAGTTTCTGGGAGGTGATTTCAGAGCCTCAGCACTATGGACTTGCCGTCAACAAGGGAACGCTCACCAAGCTCGACAACTTCCGCTTGTTGATCAGCGGTTTCATAGAGAAAGCTGATAAACTCGACATCTATGAGTTGGGTGACAGTATCATCAAGGAGAGTGGCATCAGCAAGGACATCTTCGAGGGTGGAAAGGATGCCGAGAACCTCGCTCGTCAGGAGAACTTGGAGGAGTTCTTGAGTGGTATGCAGACATTTGTGGAGGAACGCAAGGAGGAGGATAGGGCAGATGAGGTCTATCTGACAGACTATCTGCAGGATGTCGCCCTCTTGACCGACTTGGATAGTAAAGGGGATGATGATGCCCCTCGTGTCTCGCTGATGACTGTTCATGCGGCGAAGGGATTGGAGTTTCCTACGGTCTTCATCGTAGGTTTGGAGGAGAATATCTTCCCAAGTCCTAACGCAGCGGCTTCCATGCGGGAGTTGGAAGAGGAGCGTCGCTTGCTCTATGTCGCCATCACTCGTGCCGAGAAACATTGCATCTTGACGAACGCCAAGAATCGTTTCCGTTATGGCAAGGTGGAGTTTGACAATCCGAGCCGTTTCCTCCATGAAATCGACCCGAAGTTGATTGAGAATGATGATGAATCGGTGAGTAGCTCTGCTGGAGGAGGTTATGGAAATAGAATGCCATGGGATAGAGATCGAGACGATGATTATCGCTCGGCTCGTCGCTATGATGATTCCGATGATTATCGCTCGGCTCATCGCTATGATGATTCCGATGACTACCGCTCTAGTCATTCACCTCGTCCTGTTGCTACGCAATTCATCGCTGACCCTAAGCCAAGCTATAGCTCTCGTTCTTCTGAGAGAAACTATAGCTCTCGTTTTACCGAACGAAGAGTGACGAGCAGCATGAGCGAACATGCTCAGGAGGCTTTGGCTTCAGGTAGATTTAAGTCGGTGAGAGGAGTCAATGCGGCTCGCCGCATCTTGGGAAAGGATGCTACGATGAGTGATGCTCAGTCGAATGATAGTGCTAACTCTGCTTCGGGCATTGGAGGTGCTTCTGTCTCCACACCAGCTGGTTTGCTGAAAGAGGGCAACCGCATCGAGCACCAGCGATTCGGTGTAGGAAAGGTTGTCAAGCTGGAGGGCACGGGCGAGAATGCCAAGGCCACTGTCGAATTCGTCAACTCAGGTTCCAAGCAATTGCTACTCAAGTTCGCCAAGTTCACAATTATTCAATAGTATTATCGCAGATGTGATAGAAGTTAAAGGAATAAAAGAAAAAGCGGAAGAAAAGAGACTCATTCGTCTCTCTTCTTCCGCTTTTGTTATGTTATACGTTTCAACTATATGATACCTTATTATTATATAAGGCTTCATGATTATAGTGCCTCGTCTTCGGGCTTCACTGGAATCGGCTTGCCGCCCTTGATGACAGGGAAGCGTTTCTTCTTGCGAAGCCATGCTGCCTTGCGGCGTTCATATTCTTCTCGATGACTTTCCAGGAATCCGTCTTCCATCTTCTTACTTCTTTATTAAAACGATTGAATCTATAGTTACTGTAGATTCAAAAACTTTATTTATCTTTGAACCTACTGTAGATCACCTTTATCTGTATAGGACTGCTCATGTCTTGAGCGTTCTCAGAATGCGTACCCTTTACCAGTCGGGTAGAGGTGAGCGACATGTTGTGGGTCATCTTACTGATCATGGTTGAGTTGTTCTCCACTACAGTACTTACGGTGATCGGTATCAGCACAGCCTTGTTCCAGTTCTCACTGCTGCCTTTCTTCTTGCTCATGGCAGTGATGAGGTTACTGATGTTGCTGAACGTATAACCATTTGTGGTGCTACTGCTGTAAGAAGCGTAGAAGGAGTTTCGGTTGTTCACCACGTCGCCATTCTCGAAGAAGGAGTTGATGCTGTCCTTTGGAATCATCAGTACGTAGCTTGGTGTATCAAATGTATATTGGTTGTTCGTCTCCGTATTGTTGATTCTTGGGAAGGTGATGCTAGCGGTGTTCAATGTATCGTTCTCATGACCTCTCAATATCTCTTCTACAGGGAGAGTCACCTCGGTGAAGATGCCAGCAGGCGACTTGAGATAGGTGCAACTTGGGTCAGCTGCCAGAGAGGCGATGGATGCCGCATCGTTGACGATATGGTTGGTCTGAAGTGCCTCCTCCGTACCATCGATACGGTTGAAGCCATATCCTTTGGCGATACTGTCGGTTACACCGTCGTGCGCCTTGATGGTCTTCTGGCGAGACCAGTAGAACTGAACCTCGGTGTTCCAAATGTCAGCCACATTTCCGATACCACCCTCATGCTTGATGTAGAAACCAGGACATACATTCTTCAAGAACTGATAGTTGGACTTGAAGTACTCTGGATGCTCCACGAATGTCTTCAACATGTATGTACCATAGTTATCGTATGTCACGCCATCCTTGATGTAAGGTTTGTTCAAGTAAATCTTGAAGTTACCCGTAGCCTTGGAGAGGCTGTAGGTGGCACTGTTGTGATAGCCGTTCTCAGCGATGTAGCCTTCAGCTATCGGGTCGAAGTCGGTCAAATAGTTCTTGTCCTCCGTCATCGGCTTACTCATCTCGTATGCCGTCACCTTCATAGGGGCGAGGGAGTCGCCGTAGGTGCTCTGGTAGCTGACGAGCAGGTAACAAGAGTCAGCTCTGAGCTCGCCATTGTTGGCATCCTTGATATACTGGAGGGTGTCAACCGAGAATGTCGAGAGCGATACCATCTGTGTCATATAGTCGGCAGTAAGGTAGGTGCCCGTCTCAGGGTCCTTCACTCTACCGATGATTCCGTTGTTTGACTTGCTTAATACAGGACCGGCTACCAGCGACTGTGTTTCCACATTGTAGGTAGCGTCGGTGATGGTGAGATTATCTACTTTGTTGGTGATGGAAGAACCGAGCGTGTCGGTGGTGTCATCACAGGCAACCATGGAGAAGGCCGCCAACAAAAATGCTGTGAGTTTGATAAATTTCATTTCTTCTACAATCCAATTATCGAAAATATGAACCATTCCCACACTCGTTGTGAGCGGTAGAAATGGTTAGTATCGTTCGTTATTCCTCGTCAGGACACACCTGATTGATGAAGTCCTTGTATGGCTCAGAGAAGTCATCGCCCGTGAAAGCCAGCAGCGGCTTGTTCTTCTCCTTGGCATATTCCAGGATGGCTGGGTTGATGCCTAGTTCGCCCTCTACGACACCGTCGCAATAGTCGATGGCGAGCTTGGCTAGCTCATCGTAGTCGAAATCGCTCTTGTAGGTGTCGAGCAACTCAGCCTTGGCATCACGGAAATCGACGCACTGCTTGAAGTTGTCGCCGAGACTGCCCTTCAATGGGTTGTCGTACAAGGAGACGATGACCTTGGAATTGGCAAATGAAGGCTCCTCTGCATACGCTGTCTTGATGTAGAGAGGAACGATAGCTCCCATCCATCCTTGGCAAACGATGACGTCTGGCTGCCAACGGAGTTTCTTCACGGTCTCCAGCACGCCTCTAGCATAGAAGATGGCACGCTCGCCGTTGTCTGCATATTCCTTGCCATTCTCGTCTGCGCCCATCTGGCGATTGCTGAAATAATCATCGTTGTCGATGAAGTAGATTTGCTGACGGGTTGTCGGTATAGAGGCAACCTTGATAATCAGAGGATGATCGGTATCATCGATGATGAGGTTCATACCCGAAAGGCGGATGACCTCATGCAACTGTCCACGGCGCTCATTGATGATGCCCCACTTAGGCATGAATGTGCGAATTTCAAAACCAGCTTCTGCCATTTTCTGAGGCAATTCATGACCCATCACCGACATGCGGCTCTCAGCAACATACGGATTTATCTCCTGATTAATGAATAATACTTTCTTTGCCATAATTATTTTTTTATTCTTCTCGGATGAAATAGTCACCTCGAATTAGGTGCAAAGGTACAAAAAAATCTTCAAAACACCCAATTTTTTAGCGAAAACCAAGAAATCCGACCCTCAAAAAGCACATTTTTATGATATTTTTTTGTTATTTCAGAAATTAGTTGTTATTTTGCACCCCGAAATTTAATAAAACGATGAAAGTATTCAATAAGATTGTTGAACTCCAAAACGAACTCTTTCAGGCTCGTAAGGAGGGGAAGGAAATAGGTTTGGTACCTACGATGGGTGCTCTGCATGAGGGTCACGCCTCATTGGTAAAACGTAGTGTGAAGGAAAATGGCGTCACTGTCGTTTCCGTTTTCTTGAATCCAACTCAGTTTAATGACCAAGGTGACTTGGATCGCTATCCTCGTACCCTTGATGCCGACTGCAAGCTCTTGGAGGCTTGTGGGGCTGACTATGTGTTTGCTCCTTCCGTGGAGGAGATGTATCCTACCAAGGACGAGCGTCACTTCGAGTTTCCACCGGTTTCTACCGTGATGGAGGGAGCCAAGCGCCCTGGTCACTTCAATGGCGTTTGCCAGGTGGTGAGCCGTCTTTTCTATATCGTGCGTCCTACCCGTGCTTACTTCGGTGAGAAAGACTGGCAGCAGATTGCCGTCATCAAGCAGCTCGTGAAATATATCGGCTCTGATGTGCAGGTCGTGGAGTGTCCTATCGTGCGCGACGAGGATGGTCTTGCCAAGAGTAGCCGCAACACTTTGTTGGCTCCGGATGAGCGCGCCATCGCTCCTAACATCTACAAGGCTCTGAAGGAGAGCGTGGAGTATGCCAAGTCTCACACCGTGCAGGAGACGCACGACAAGGTGGTGGCTGACATCAACGCCGTGGAGGGTCTTGAGGTGGAGTACTTCGAGATCGTGGATGGCGACTCCTTGCAGGATGTCAACGCATGGGATGACAGCGACTACGTGGTAGGTTGCATCACCGTATATTGCGGCAAGACTCCTATCCGTCTCATCGACCACATTCGTTACAAAGGCTAATAGATAAGTATCATATTCATAGGCACATTTTACTATACAACACGTAAAAAGATATGCAGATAGAAGTATTGAAAAGTAAGCTCCATTGTGTGACGGTTACGGAGGCTAACCTCAACTACATGGGCAGTATCACAATAGACGAGGACTTGATGGATGCAGCTGGCTTGATCGCTGGCGAGAAGGTGCAAATCGTAGATAATAACAATGGCGAGCGCCTGGAGACCTACATCATTAAGGGTGAGCGTGGCAGTGGTTGCATCTGTCTCAATGGTGCAGCCGCTCGCAAGGTTCAGGTGGGCGATACCGTTATCATCATCGCCTACGCCATCATGGATTTCGAGGAGGCGAAGACCTTCAAGCCTACCGTGATCTTCCCTAAGGAGGGGAATCGACTCTAATATTCTCTCTTCTTGGAGAATACCATTTGCTGAACTTTCGCAAGTGTATGAAGTCGAAGAGAATTACTCCTTAACTTCTCGTACATTTGGTATTTGAATAGAACATAAAAAAATCCCTGCATCTCGCTATGAGATGCAGGGATTTTTTGTACATATTAGTGAATCTGCGTCATTTGTGTCATCTGCAAGACCTGACTTTACTTCTGCTTGTTCAGTCGCTTGATGACGGAGTAGGCATCATAGAGTCCTAGCTCTCCAGCCTTCGACAGGTCTTGGATGGCTGCCGCCTTGTTGCCCGACTTCGAACGAGCGATACCTCTGTTATAGTATGCCTCTGCCAGACGGTTGTCTATCTTGATGGCCATCGTATAGTCGTCGATCGCCTTGGACAGCTCCTTGCGCTTGGCATGCAAGTTGGCACGGTTATAATAGATGTACGCATTGTTGTTGTTGCTCAGTCGGATGGCATCGCTCAAGTCCGCCTCTGCCGAGTGGACATTGAGGATAGGCTGACCCTCAGCCACATGGAACTCGTCCATCTCCATCTGGCATACCGCCCTTGCCCAATAAGCGAGGGCATTGTGGTCGTCGAGCTTCAGATAGTCATCGAAGTCCTGGATGGCTGCCTCGAAGTCTCGAAGTACGGAGTGGGCAATGGCTCGATGGATGAGCAGGTTCTTCTTCTGATTCTCGTCCTTGACGATGCTCAACTCAGCCGACAACTTGTCGATGAGCGAGAAAATCTGCATGGAACCGTTCTCGTCCAACTGGTCCTTGTCGCAAACGATATAGAGTTTCTCTCCCTTCTGCTTGGTCTGCATGTTGAGTGTCTCCACGTCCTTGTCGAACGACTGACCACTCGAAATCTGACTGGCTGATGGGAAGTAAGTGACGTGATACATAGGCAGATAGGCTGCCTCCACCATTCGGTTTTGTACCTTTCCTCTGTACTCGCTCTTGTACTCATGCTCGTACTTTGGCTCATCATCCACCACGATGCTGGCAAACTTGTTGGGGTCTATCTCCGAACGCTTGCGCACTTCCTTCTTGGTCTTGGCGCTCCAACGAGGTTGGATGCCGAGGTGCTTGTTCATCTGTGCCTTCATGATGCGGAACTCGTCCAGCTCTGCCTTGCCGGTCATACCCAACTTGCGATAGCATTGGGCACGGTAGGAGAGACCTGTCCAGAAGTTTGGAAACTGGTTGATGACGGTGGTCAAGTCGCTGATGGCGGCTCTCAGGTTACCGGTCTTCTCGTGCAGGAGGGCACGGTTGAAGATCGCCATGAAGTTCTGTGGCTCCATCTTGATGACGAAGTCGAAGTCGCTGATGGCACGGTTGTCGTCACCCAGCTGCACACGCATCAGTCCTCGGTTGTAGTGGGCGAGGAAGTTGTTCGGGTCGAGGTCGAGCGCATTGTCGTAGTCGCTCATCGCCCCTCGCAGGTTGTTGAGATTGATGCGAGCCAAGGCACGGTTGATGTAGCTGTTCACATTGTTGGGCTTGAAGTGCAGCGACTTGGTGAGCGCCTCGTCAGCCACCTTCCATTCCTTTCTGGCAAGTGCCATGTAGGCACGTGTCACCCAGGCATCGCCGTCGTATGGGTTGAGTTCCAGACTCTTGTCGAGCCATTTCTCAGCGTTCACGGTGTCCTTCTTCTGCAGATACACTTCTGCTTTCAGCGAGTAGGCGTTGGAGTAGTCCTTCCACTTGGTGATGACGGAGTCCAACTGGTTGAGCGACTCGTCATACTTCTTGTCCTGCATGTAGCATAAGGCACGGTTGAACCAGTAGTTGCGGTTGCGCGGCTCCAGGTGAATGGCACGGTTGTAGTCCTTGATGGCATCCTCGTAGTTGTTCTGTCGGATGCGGCAGATGGCACGAAGGTCGTAGATGTCGTTGACGTACGGGTTGAGTTGCAATGCCTCGGTGGCATCGCTCTCGGCACCCGTGTAGTCATCGAGCGAGAACTTCGCCACGCTGCGAAAATACCAAGGCTCATAGAGATAAGGCTTGGCGCCGATAGCCAGGTTGAAATATTTGATGGAGAGCACGTAGTCCTCGTAGAAGAGTGCGCTTCTTCCGGCGGTAATCAACCTATCTACCCTGTACTGTGCCATGGATGGCGCAGCCGTCAGGGCGAGCATAGCTATCAAGAGCCAGCTTTTCTTCTTTGTACCCATAAAATAAATTTGATGTTTAGTGTCTTATCTTCGTGCGATAAGAGCAGCGGAACTTGCCCTTGATGATGTTCTTGAGTTTGCCGGAGATCATGTTCTTGCGGAGTGCAGATACACGATCCACGAACATGGTTCCCTCCAAATGGTCGAACTCATGCTGCATCACACGAGCCAGATAGCCACCTACCCATTCGTCATGCTCCTGGAAATCCTCGTCCATGTATTTCACGTGGATGCGGGTAGGGCGCACCACCTTTTCGCTGATGCCTGGGATGGAGAGGCAACCCTCGTCGGAGGAGTCCTTGTTCTCATCGTCATACTCCAGGATGTGGGCGTTGATGAAGGCGTGGCGGAATCCCTTGTACTTTGGGAAGTCATCGCTCAATACGTCGAGGTCGATGACCACGAGGCGGATGGCTTTGCCAATCTGTGGTGCTGCGAGACCGATGCCATTGCTGGAGTCGAGGGTCTCGTACATGTCGTTGATAAGTTGTTTGAGTTCTGGATAATCGGCTGTGATGTCTTCAGCCACTTTTCTCAAAACAGGCTGACCATATATATAAATAGGTAATATCATCTTCTTGATTGCATAAAGTCTTGTAAAATAATGGTGGCGCTGATCTCATCGACCAGTCCTTTGTTTTCTTTTCTCACCTTCTTCTTCACGCCTCCGTCTATCATGGCTCTGTGGGCGATGACCGATGTGAAGCGCTCGTCGTAGTACTCAATGGGTACCTCAGGGTGAGCCTTGCGCCATCGGTTGAAGAAGTTCTCCACACGTGCCAGGTTCTCACTTGGCTGTCCGTTGGGCTGTGTGGGCTTTCCGATGACGATTCTCTCCACCTGCTCCTTCTGTATGTAGGATTCCAGATAGGTGAAGAGTTCCGCCGTCGCAACAGTTGCCAACCCGCCTGCGATGATCTGCAGCGGGTCGGTAACTGCCAGACCGGTACGTTTTTTACCGTAATCGATAGATAAAATTCGCATTATTTCTTGAAGAGCAACCAAGCGTCATTATACTTGCTGGCGCGAAGCTCGTTGCGGCTCTTCACTGCGCTAGCCTTGTCAACGAATGTGGCTGCTACCACACGATACATGTTGCGCTCGCCATTGAATACGATCTGTGCGTCGTAGCCAGCGCTCTTCAAGGTGTTGTAGAGACCCTCTGCGTTAGCCTTCAAGCCGAAGGAACCTACTACTACGCTGAAGTTCTGCAAGCCAGAACCTGAGATGAGGGATACATTCTCCTGGCGTACGGTAGCGTTATCTACCTCTGTATTGGTTGACTCAGATGGAGTGGTGGTCTGCAAAGGTGTCACTACAGGCTCCTGTGTAACAGGTGCTGTCTGCTGCTCCTGAGCTTGAGCTTTCTCGTATGCTTTCTTATACATGCTTTCCTTTGACTTGCAGCTAGCAAGTGCCAATACCATGCACATGCCGAGGCCCAAAACTGATAATTTCTTCATAACTTTAAAATGGTTTTATTGTTAAACTTGTTGTTTTCTTTGTTCCGGTGTTTAGTCAACACGTCGTTTCGTTCTGCGAAAATACAAATAATATCCCAAATAAGACCACAAAGACAGCCTAAAGTTTGTTAAAACAAGGTAATACAACAAATTTATTGAAAAATTAAGAAAAAAATCCTTGCTTGTTGCGGAATATTTCGTATATTTGCAACATGAAGATGCCCATGGACTATCGTTCTAAGGACTCTTGATAACATGTTTAACAATTAAAACTTAGTCATTATGAAAGCATTAGGTTACATTGGCGCATTCCTCGGCGGTGCTCTTGCCGGGTCTGCATTGGGTTTGATTTTCGCTCCTGAGAAGGGTGAGGATACACGCAGCAAGATAGCTGACGCAGTAGATAGCTTCTGCAGCAAGCACAACATCAAGTTGAGCAAGAAGGATGTTGACGATTTGGTGGATGACATCAAGGACGCAGCTCCTGAGATCTAATCGAGACAAGACGTTTCTGGTGACAATCTATACATGATGTTTTCCAACGATAAAAACGTAGAGACTATCGGGCAACTCGTTGAGGTGCTCAAACATTACATCGGGCTTCAGACGGAATATGTGAAGCTCGATGTAGTGGATAAGGTGGTCAGGTTGCTCACGGCTATCACCATGACGGTGGTGCTCGTGGGCTTATTGGTCATAGCCCTCATCTACTTGTCGTTTGCCTTGGCTTATGGACTGGGCGAATGGGTCGGCAATACGTGGGGATTCTCCATCGTGGCTGGTCTATACCTATTTATATTAGTAATCTTCGTCATTTTCCGTCATCAATGGATAGAGAGACCATTGGTTCGCTTCCTGGCTAGCATCCTCATGCAGTAGAGGCTAGCCTTTTATTTTTTCTCCTTTCCATTGAATGGATTTGTATGATTCTTAAACTTTGAAATGATGATGACAGAAAATTCTGAACATATTACATATTCCTCGCTCACGGAAATCCGACTGCGCAAGGAACTCCTGCGCAAGGACATACAGGCTGACGACGAGAAAATCAAGAAACTCTGGCAATCTCTCTTCACCAAACCGTCGGCTCTGTCGAAGAATGCTACGCCGAGCAGTCGTATGAAGAGTCTCTTCTCGATAGGGGCTGGTGCCTTTGATGGTGCTATCTTGGCTTGGAAACTCTATCGCAAGTTCAAGAGAAAATGATAGAAATGAAACAAACGATGGCTCACTTCCTTCTTGATGAAAGTGAGCCATCGTTTGTTTTTGGGCACAAAAAAAGGGTCACCGCTGTGACCCCGCCTTTGTTAACCTTAAATCTAATACTATGAAAAACACGATGCAAAAGTACTACTATTATTTGATAATGCAATACTTTTCATTATTTTATAACTTTTCTTAACGATATTATGTCGCTAATTTAACTTCGTTAAGTTATATTCTCGAAACTTGTTTCACTCCCTTTACGGCACTCAATTTCTTGATGAGTGCCTCGGTCTTGCCAGCGTCATCGATCATCACCGTCACGTTGCCGGAGAACAAACCGTCTTTCGAGGAGATGTTGATGCCTCTCATCACGAGCTTGTCTTCCTTGGAGATGATGTTGGTGATGTTGCTCACGATACCAATGTCGTCGTTGCCGATGATGCGGAGGGTGATGGCGTACTTCGACGTTCCCTTTCCGCTCCAGCGTGCCTTCACGATGCGGTAGCCGAAACGGCGGCGCAACTCTTTGGCGTTCGGACAGTCGGTGCGGTGTATCTTGATGCCCTTGTTGATGGTGACGAATCCGAAGATTGGGTCGCCATAGATAGGGTGGCAGCAGTGTGCCAGCTCGAAGTCGATGCCCTTCAGGTTCTCGTCGATGGTGAGCACGTCGTCGCTCTGCTTCATCAGCTCCTCGGTAGGATTCTCGTACTCGAAGTTGGCTGCACTCTCGGCAGGCTTCGTCACGTTGGTGAGGTTGAGGTCGTGGTCACGCTCCGCCACATATCGGTCGATTACCGTGTTGACGTCCAACTTCTCCTCGGCGATGTCCTTGTAGAAGTCGGATTTCTCCTTGTAGCCCATCTTCTTGATGATGCGAGCCATCGTGCTCTCGTCGATGTCTATCTTGCGGTTCTTGAAGCGTCGCTCGATGAGTTCCTTGGCGTAGAGACCGTCTTTCTTCTGCGTCTCCTTGAGGGCGAGACGTATCTTCGCCTTCGCCTTCGAGGTCTGCACGATGTTGAGCCATTCATGGCGTGGCTTCTGGTTGCTCTGCGTGAGAATCTCGATCTGATCGCCAGAGTGGAGTTCCTGTCGGAAGCTCACCGCCCTGCCATTGATCTTGCCGCCCACACACGTGTTGCCGATGCGGGAGTGGATGTAGTAGGCGAAGTCGAGCACCGTCGCTCCCTTTGGGAAGTTCAGGAGGTCGCCCTTCGGCGTGAACACATAGACCTCGTCTTCCTTTAGGTCGGTGGTAAACTGGTCCATCAACTGGAGGTCGTCGTTGTTCTCCAGGGCGCTGCGGATGTTGGCGAGCCATTCGTCGATGCCGCTCTCGCCCTGCTTGATGCCCTTGTAGCGCCAGTGTGCGGCGAGACCATGCTCGGCAATGTCGTCCATGCGCTCGGTACGTATCTGTACCTCCACCCACTTGTTTTCCGGTCCCAGCACGGTGGTGTGCAAGCTCTCGTAACCATTGCTCTTCGGCACGGAGAGCCAGTCGCGCATACGCTTCGGGTTCGGCTGATACATGTCGGTGATGATGGCGAACACCTGCCAGCACTGCTTGTATTCCATCTCACGAGGCACGTCGAGGATGATACGGATGGCGAAGAGGTCATATACGCCCTCAAAACCGCAGTTCTGCTTCTTCATCTTCTGCCAGATGGAGTGGATGCTCTTTGTTCTGCCCTTCATGTGGTACTTCAGTCCAGCCTCGTCCAGCTTCTCCTGGATCGGTTGGATGAAGCGGGCGATGTAGGCATCACGTGAACGCTTGGTGGCATTCAGTTTCTCCTTAATTAAATAATAGGCGTCGTGCTCCAGGTACTTCAGACTGAGGTCCTCCAGCTCGCTCTTCAGTTTGTAGAGTCCGAGCTTGTGGGCGAGTGGGGCATAGAGGTAACTAGCTTCCTCGCTCACCTCATGCTTCGCCACCACCTGTTCGGTGTCACGTATCTGTCGCATCACGTTCACACGGTCAGCTATCATGATGAGGATCACGCGCATGTCCTCAGAGAACGAGATGAGCAGGTTGCGGAAATTCTCGCTCTCGATGATTGGGTTGCGCTTGTATAGGTCGTGGATGCGGAGGAGTCCACCGATGATGTGCTCCACGCTATCTCCATATTTGCTCTTGATGTCTTCGAGGGTCTGGTATCCGTCGATGACGCTGGTCTGCATGAGGATAGCGATGACACCATCACGTTTGAGACCAATCTCGTTGACGGCGATCTCGGCGGTTTGAAGGGCGTGCAGGATAGGGTTCAGCCCAAACACGTCGCGACGTATCTGATGGTTCTCGAAGGCATGGTGGATGTCCTCGCGCAGATGTTGCTCGTCGTCCTTGCTGAAAGTGTCGCCGATGGCAGCTCTCAGACGGTCGAGGATGAGTAGCGTTTGCTCCCTCTCCTCAGGTGTAAAAGTGAATGTTTCGTTCATATTCATTCCCTCCATGTTAATTTTTCAATGCAAAGGTACAAAAAATCGCACGAAAATTTCTCTTTTTCAAAAAATATTACTATTTTTGTGGCATATTCGCATAAAATAACATAAATGTGGTATTATGAATCAGCAAGATCTTAACCAAATTCAGGCTCGTGGTATCAGCGAGCAACAAATTGAACATCAGTTGGAACAAATCAAGCAAGGTTTCCCTTTCTTGAAATTGGAAGGTGCTGCTGCCATTGGCAAGGGCATCGTGGCTCCGACAGACGATGAAGTGACGAACTATGAGAAGGCTTGGAACGACTATAAGGCGGAGGGACACAAAATCGTGAAGTTTGTGCCTGCCTCTGGTGCTGCTAGCCGTATGTTCAAGAATATGTTTGCCTTCCTCAACGCTCCTTACGACGTGCCTACTACTGATTTCGAGAAACAGTTTTTCGATAACATCAAGAAGTTCGCTTTCCGTTCTGCTCTCTGCGACAAATGCCATGAGAACGAGGGCAAGGGCATCATGTGTCTCATCAAGAAGGGCAACTACAAGGCTGTGGTAGCCAATCTCTTGGAGGCGAAGGGATTGAACTACGGTCAGTTGCCTAAGGGATTGCTCCTCTTCCATGAGTATTCTGCCGACGAGGTGCGCACTCCGATGGAGGAGCACTTGGTGGAGGCTGCCCTCTATGCTAGCAGCAATGGCGAGGCCAACGTTCACTTCACCGTCTCTCACGACCATCTCGCTCTCTTTAAGCAGAAGGTGGCTGAGAAGGCTGACTTCTATGCACAGAAGTTTGGCGTGAAGTACAACATCTCCTTCTCTGAGCAGAAACCAAGCACCGACACCATCGCTGCCAACCCAGACAATACTCCATTCCGCAATGAGGATGGCTCTTTGCTCTTCCGTCCGGGTGGTCATGGTGCGCTCATCGAGAACCTCAATGAGATAGATGCCGACGTGGTGTTCATCAAGAACATTGATAATGTTGTGCCCGATCGCTTGAAGGCTGACACCGTGACCTACAAGCAGGTGATTGCGGGTGTCTTGGTGACCCTTCAGAAGAAGGCATTCGAGTATCTCAAGGTGCTCGACTCTGGTCAGTACAATCACGAGAAGTTGGAGGAAATCATCCGCTTCGTTCAGCGTGACCTCTGCTGCCGCAAGGCTGACATCAAGGAGTTGGAGGATGCTGACTTGGTCATCTATCTCCGTAAGAAGCTGAACCGACCTATGCGTGTCTGTGGTGTTGTCAAGAACGTGGGTGAGCCAGGTGGTGGTCCATTCCTTACTTATAATAGCGATGGCACTGTCAGCTTGCAGATTTTGGAAAGTTCTCAGATCGACACCAACAACGAGGAGTACATGAAGATGTTTACTAAGGGCACTCACTTCAACCCAGTGGATCTCGTCTGTGCTACCAAGGACTACAAGGGTCAGCCATTCGACTTACCTAAGTATGTGGATCCTAGCACGGGCTTCATCTCTAGCAAGAGTAAGAACGGCAAGGACTTGAAGGCATTGGAGTTGCCGGGTCTCTGGAACGGTGCGATGAGCGATTGGAACACCGTCTTCGTAGAGGTTCCATTGAGCACCTTCAACCCGGTGAAGACTGTCAACGACTTGCTTCGTGACCAGCACCAGGCTGTAGTGGGTGGCGTGCATCACGAGGGTGGTTGCTGCGGCGGCAAGCACTAAATGATGTTTTTTGTCAAAAAATATAAAAAAGGTAATGAAAAGTAGTGTTGTTCACTATTTTTTCATTACCTTTGCATTTCCAAAAGCAGCGCTTCGGTCTGTCGCTGGCATTCTCTTATGGGGATGCGAGAGGAAAGTCCGGGCAGCGCAGGGCATCCCACTTCCGAAACTAGAAGCTATTGGTGACAGTAGGTGTCGGCAGAAGAAAATGACCGCCCGAAACTTATCCCGTATCCATGCGGGGGTAGTGTCGGGTAAGGGTGAGAAGGTGGTGTAAGAGACCACCAGCTGGCGGGTGATCGCCAGGCTGTGCCATCTGGGAGCTGTAAGCTCATGTAAACCGCAGATTGAGGGCGGCTCGTCCGATTGCCTTCGGGCTACTGTGGAGGGTAGAGTGCTTGAGCCTAGGGGTGACTCTAGGACTAGATAAATGGCAGACGACTCTGAGCGGTGTCATCCGTGAGGAGCCACAGAACTCGGCTTATAGGGGCACTGCTTTTCTTTTTTACCTATTTAAAGTGAAAGCGAAGGATTCTAAATTCCTAGGATTCCTTTGCTTTTTTACTTTTTAGGCGAATCGTAAGATGAAAGTCTTCGGCTAGAATGACTTGCCAACAGAAAATAACTAAAAAATAAAACGATATGAATCTCAAAGACCCAGAAAAGGAATTTTTCAATGATTTCGAGCATAAGGTGACCGACAAGATGAAGAAGTATGCCGACCGTGTCGATTTCCCTAAGGTAGAAGACTACGGCATCACCCGTATGGAGCTCGATGATTATCTCTTCGATAAGCAAGCCATCCTTGACATGGCTGGCACCCCACGTACCAAGATGACGGTGGGTGGCATCATCACGCTCCTGCCTGTCATCGTCCTCTCCGCCTTTCCGGATAGTGCTTACATCTATGGCAAAATGTGGACCACCGTCCTCGCCATCGTCGTTGGCTTTATGCTCTATATGTGCATCTACGCCCTTCAGAAGGCCATCATCCAGCTAAGGCTGAGCAAGCACAAGGACGTGAAGTACGAGACTTTCATCAAGGCGGTGCTATTCTATGAGGGGTAGAGTGGGAGGTTATCTCATATTACTTCTATTGTCTAATAGATAATTGATGAAGTTGTTGCTAAAAACTCGTCTTCAACGTAAAACTCAACTTTCATAGAAAAACGTATTAATCTAATTTGTCCAAAAACTCATCAAATGTCATTGGTCTCGTTCCATTTATTTCATGTGCTTCCATTTGGTCAAGCGCACGATTGAGGCTTTCTGCTACGTATGCCTCTTGTTCTTTTCTTGTCATGTATGTCTCTCTGTAGCTCTTTACCGGAGTAGTCAGTGTATCTGACAATTTTTCGGCATACTCCTTTACCTTGGCAATGAATTCGTCAAGGCTGTATTTGCCTGTGTTAGGAACTTGCAGTTGTATGTTTATCGTTTCCATATCTATGTCTTCTTTAAATTTCTGCAAAAATACAATTATTATTTGACTTTGCAAAGGATATAAGGGAGAAAATAAAAAAGCGTGCTTATCATCACGATAAACACGCTTCAATTATTCAAAAAAGCCAGGGGCAGAAATCCCCTAGAACAATCTATCCTTCAATATTATACGATGCCCTGAGCCATCATAGCCTTTGCTACCTTCAAGAAACCAGCAACGTTGGCACCCTTCACGTAGTTGACATAGCCATCAGCCTCTGTACCATACTTCACACAGTTGGCGTGGATGTCGTTCATGATGTCGTGGAGCTTGGCATCAACCTCCTCACGAGACCACTTCAAGCGCTCAGAGTTCTGGCTCATCTCAAGACCTGATACTGCAACACCACCAGCGTTGGCAGCCTTACCTGGAGAGTAGAGGATCTTAGCATCCTGGAATACCTTGATAGCCTCTGGGGTAGTTGGCATGTTAGCACCCTCGCTGACAGCGATTACACCGTTGGCAACCAAAGCCTTAGCAGCCTCCTCGTTGATCTCGTTCTGAGTAGCAGATGGGAGAGCGATGTCTGCCTTCTCAAACCAAGGCTTAGCACCCTCTACATATTTCACGCCGTATTTCTCAGCATACTCCTTGATACGACCACGCTCTACGTTCTTCAACTCCATGATGTAAGCGAGCTTCTCAGCATCGATACCATCTGGGTCGTAGATGTAACCGTTAGAGTCTGAACATGTCACTGGCTTAGCACCCAACTGGATCAATTTCTCCATTGTGTATTGAGCTACGTTACCTGAACCAGAAACCAAGACTGTCTTGCCCTTGATGTCGATGTTCTTGGTAGCCAACATGTTGCAGAGGAAATATACGTTACCGTAACCAGTAGCCTCAGGGCGGATGAGAGAACCACCGAACTCCTGACCCTTACCGGTCAACATACCCTGGAACTGATGAGTCAACTTCTTGTACATACCGAACAAGTAGCCTACCTCACGACCACCTACACCGATGTCACCAGCAGGAACATCCTCGTCAGGACCGATGTGGCGATAAATCTCAATCATGAAAGCCTGGCAGAAACGCATCACCTCGGCATTGCTCTTACCACGTGGAGAGAAGTCTGAACCACCCTTGGCACCACCCATAGGGAGAGTAGTCAAAGAGTTCTTGAATGTCTGCTCGAAAGCGAGGAACTTCAAGATACCCAAGTTTACAGACTTGTGGAAACGAAGACCTCCCTTGTATGGGCCAATCACGTTGTTGTGCTGGATGCGGTAACCCATGTTAGTCTGCACGTTACCCTTGTCATCTACCCATGATACACGGAACTCGATTACACGGTCTGGGATGCAAAGACGCTCGATGAGGTTTGCTTTCTCAAACTCAGGGTGCTTGTTGTACTCTTCCTCGATAGTGCCGAGTACCTGACTAACTGCCTGGATGTATTCAGGCTCATTAGGGAATCTTCTTTCAAGATTCGCGATTACTTCTGATGCTTTCATAATCTAATCTTTTATTGGGTTTAAAATTGTTATTCTCTTTCTTTACGGAAATCATCCTTTTCTATATTGGTAAAATTGGTTGTTTCCTTATTTCGGTTGCAAAGGTAAAGAAAAAGATTGAAATAACAAACAAAAAGAAAGAAAAAATGAAGAAAAAGTAGAAAAAAGTCACTTTTTAACTTTTGGTAAGATAGTGAAAGGCATGATTTGTGCTCGCACACCTTATTATATATAGCAATCTTAAAGGGGAATAAAACAAATCATTCTTTATGAAATCTCCAAACTTTTCGCTCTCTTTTTTACGATAATCAAAAAAGCATATGAATGGCTTGCTAAAGCTTGTTAATATTATTTACTATGCTTGCTTTTGCTGTTAAGCAAGCGGAATTTCCCTTTAGGAACCACTTTGATTTATACCTAGTTAGGTATGAATTTTTTCCTAGTTAGGCGTGAAATTTTTCCTAGTTAGGTAGGATTTGCTGTCAAGCCTATGTATTTTCGATTCCTCCGATTATGTCAAAAAAAATCCTCAGCAGCGGATTTCTCCGTTTGCTGAGGATTTCAATCTGTTTATTAGTGATGAGAATACATCGCTTTCACTGCTTTAGTGATTTTTGATGCGTATTCTTTTCTGTTTTCAATATTTTTCTTGTTTACAAGAATATACAAAGATTCTTCTCGTATTGGATAATGTCCAAATAGTCTGTCAGATACAACAGATGATACAAATTTATAATATACTCTGAATCTACGAGTCGAATATCCTAGTATGTCTCGTTCGTCTTCTGCGCCAACAAAGAAGAATGAAGCTTTGTCATCTTGTTTTAAGACATCTAGCATTATATGAAATAATGTGTAGAAGATTCTTCTTGGCTCGAACGTATTAGTTCTTAGACCAAATTTTCGATTACTATTCATATTGGCTTTGTCGAAAAACTTAAGGCAATATGAATGCTCTATGTATTTTTCGACTCTTACAATGTATGTTCTGTTTGACTTGCTTGATTTGAATCTGTACTGTAAGGTTTCAACCAAGTATTTATCAGAATTGTCCCTGTCTATCATTTGGAAGATAAAAGGGTAGCCTTCGCATTCTTCTTTCATCTTAAATTAATTGTTTGTAAACTGGAATTCGGATTTTGTTTAATTGTTCTGTGGTAAGTTCCGTAATGTCATTATTGACGGTGTAATACTCCACAGGGTATCTGTACTTACCATTCGGCATAAGTACCTTTGTTACAATCTTGATGATTTCCACTCCATCAAGGGTAACGATTCTTGTAGTTTTCTTATCAATGATTTTTCCCATATATGTAATTTTTAATGTTTGATGCTGCAAAAGTACGTATTTTTGCCTTTATCTCCAAATTTTATTGGTGTTATTTTGCAGTCTCTGCTTTATTTTTGTCTATTTGGGCGTTTAATAATAAAAAAGCTCAGCAAATAGTTAACTATTGCCGAGCTTCTTATGTATTATAGGATTTATTCCTTTACTTCTTGATCACCTTCTTAGTCTGACCATCTGTTGTCTTTACGATATATACCTGACCTGGAGTCATGGAGCCTACCTGCTGACCAGCGAGGTTGTAGATGGCTTGAACACCGTTAGGGGTGATAACTGTTGCTGGTTTCTTGATACTTGTAGTTGTTGCACTATTAATGATGAGCACATAGCGATTGTTTGTCTTCAAATCATTCGAAACAACGTTGATGATAGCTAATACAGCATCATCTGCAGGGAGGATAGTTTTAGAAACATAAGCTGTTTTACTATTTGTTGTTACTTCGATGTCCGAAGCATTTACTTCACCAGCGAATTCAGTTTCATACATGCCGTCTTCTCCTGTTATTTCCTCGCCTTTGAACTTCAATGAGGTGAGTTCTGCATTATATACCAAACTCAAATCATCAATAAACATATCGTCTTGTTCGCCATCTTTGTCAGAAAGGCTACCTCCACCAGGTACAGAACATGTTGAGATGGTTACAAGGATAGCTTTAGGATCAACCTTATTGGAAGTGTAGTTGAATGGAACCTCAACCTTTTCCCATGTTCCCGTGCTTTCTATATTGTCTTTCTTTGCTGTTGCGACTACATTTGTGTAATCCTTGTCTGTAGGGTCTTGATAATAAGAGCCATCGGTAATAGCTGCACTAATAGTGGCATGGACATTGGCTTCGTTTGATGCTTCTCTTACGCCCTTCTTGTATTTTACCCATACTTCGATAGCGTCAGGTTTGCTGTTCAAGATTGTATAGTATGGATCTTTGTTTGCGTCTGTTCCTGTGTTTGATAAATCGAGATATGAGCAGTTGTCTGTACTTTCAGGACTCATGCTGCTAGCTTGGATTCTACCTGTTGTGATAGTGCCATTTGCTGAAGCACCATATGCAGTTCTGGATTTGATTTCTACAGAATAGCTACCTGTGGAACCTGGTCTTACGTCATTTGATTTCCAACAATGTTTAGCTTTTGCACCACCAGCTAGTGAACCATCGCAATTTAAGAATGAATGCCAATGGTTAGCTTGGTATTCTTTTGTTATAATATATTTTTCTTGATGGAAAGCCTCGAAGTCAGAGTTTGGAATTTGTCCGATGCCTGTTACGTCACCCAATTCTACTCGAACGTTTAACGGATTATCTACGTCGTTCATAGAAATGCTAAGTATGGCATTGAAAGTGTTGCCTACAAGTTCACCTTTCAAGAAGATAGGTACGTCACCTAAACCAGGTCCCATCCATTTTATGCTTGTGTCATCGCCTGCAGCTATATGAATGGTCTGCTGAGTGGAAAGGCATTCTGTTGTTCCACACATAACAGCATCAACATCCTTTACTTCGATGTTACCAACAGCTTGTTTACCCATCTTGAAGTTTTTGAGGCTTAAGGTGTACTTACCATTATCCTGCTTTGTTACAGTAACGGTTTGTGTTGCTGTAGTTTGCGTTCCTTCTACATCAACCAACAGTGGGCAGGTGTATTCTTCTGCCATCATGCTCAATGCAGAAAGTGCAAATGCAACAATAGTAAATAATTTCTTCATTTCTTTATTCCTTTCTAATTTAGATTATTTCAATTGATAGATGAGACCGATAGTACCATAAATAGGGTACATAGGTTGCTCTATTACTGTGAACTCTTTCTTGAATACCTCGGACAATCCCCAAGTGAGACCAAAGAAACCGCCCCAACGCTTAGAGAAATACCAGTCAACTCCTGCGTCAATTCCAAACTGCCAGTTGCGCATGTCACTAGAGAAGTCGAAGTCACCTCGATTGGTTGGCTCATGACCAAGGTTTACCTTCGTTCCAGTAGGGTCTGTCTCACGCAAGTAACCATCATAGGCATAGCCATCGAAGTTGTGTGAGGTAACATACGAGAAGTATGGACCCAGCTTGATGCGAACTTTGTCGCTGATATCATAGGTTGCCTGAACAGGTATTGTAGCAAGGCTTTGGTCAACTTTCGTCAGTACATTACCAGTAAACATACCTTCGATAGGGCCGTCACCTCCTTGCTGTTCCATACTCATATGGTAGTTCTTGACTGTAGCATCGACTTTCATGCCTTTGTTCTCGAAATGGAGTCCAAACATAATTCCCCATTTGTCATTAAATGGATGGAATGCATCTACGCCCAATGTGAAATTAGGGCGAATAGAGTAGCTGTTCATCTTGCGGATGGTAGCTGGCATCCCAATAGGGGCTGTTCCTCCTAGGTTATAACCAGCACGAGCATAGTAGCTATAGTTGTGCAGCAACTTTGATGGCGACCAAGCCTTTGCTGGTGTTGCCGTAGCTAGCATTATGAGTGATAATGCTGCAAAGATAGTATTCTTATTCATCTGATTTCTCACATTCAATAGTAAATTTGTCAATCCAAAGGGTGCTTCCTACAGCTCCTTCAAAAATGTCTCCATGCACACTTGAAGAACATACAATGGCTAAACTATAGCCTGTATTCTTAACTTTTTCCTCATCCACATTTTTCTTGTAGTCGAAATTGATGTCGAAATGAGTCCACTCTGGAGTGTCATCTATGTCTGGCAACTTTGCTAATGCCACGATGTTCTCACTTGTTAAGATATTGTTTCCATTGAGAGTGACATTACCTCCTTCGTTATCATAGAGAACTGCGTATATTGAACCATAGTCCTTTTTGTCGGTCAACTCTTTTTGGTTCTTGTCGATGACTTTCTCTCCTCGTTGATACTTATAGTAACCTTTGAAGGATACTGGTTTGAAGTTGATAGCCCAACCAAATTCAGTTGCTCCCATTGGGTCATCAAAAGCAATTTCAGACTGGAATCTTCCATAGAAGAAGTTTCCTGCGGCAATTGGCATTTCTAGTTTGACGGCTTTGCTTCCTGTTGCTCTAGTTGTGAGCTTTACACATTGTGAGCCTTCTTCCAATTCGCTTTCTACTGGTACCGTAGGATAGTCTGTTGCCTTTGCTAAGGTTTTGCTGATATAGTAGCCAGGATTACCCGTTGCCCATTGGTATCTCTTTGTACCTTGCTCGTTAAAGTCGTACCATACATAATACTTGTTAGCTGGCTTGTTGGTATTTTTCTCTGTTTTGCTAAAGTCGTAATTGATGTCACTCAAAACAACTGGTGGAAAGTCGAATGATACATTGTAGTCTCTTGACCAATTCTTGTCCTCTGAGGTCACTGTATATTTAACAACGCCATTTGTGAAGTCTTGTACAGAACCGCTTAATGGTGAGATGGTTGCGCCAGGAGTCATTCTGAAACATGGTGCAATGGCAGAGAGGTCTGTTCCTCTTTTTACGGTGAATTTGATTTCATTTTGGATTGAACTCAGAGTCACTAATGTATCGTTTGCTTTAAGGAACATCAATTCTGGATTATCCACGTGGATATATGCCTGCTCAATGTCACATTCAGCATTCAATGGCTCATCCTTAAAGCAAGAGGTGAGGGTAGAGCTACCGATGAGGGCAGCTGCTATCATTTTATAATATCTCATATAAATTTATAATATTGTAATCTTATCTAAATCAGGGTGCAAAGTTACGATGAAAACTTTGAACTTCCAAAATTTTTCGGCTGAAAATGCACATTTGTTCCGTTTTTGTTGCATTCCCCTACCATTTTCGCAAGATTATTACATAATTATCCCATAATGAAATGATTATTAGTCTAGTATCGATAGATATCGTTTATAATATGAAAATCCCTTGCTTTACGAAAAGCAAGGGATGAGTGTTATTTTGAGTTGTCTCTTTTCGGGATTTTCTTCAAATAGAAAATAGAAGCCAATACTGCAGTTATGGCAATGATTGCACCTGCAAGCGTATCGTGACCTTGCACGCCTAGAAAGGTTGCGACACCAAGGCAGGCAATAGCGAGTATAAATGCTAGGATTTGACCTATGAGGTTTTCTCGCGCGGCACTTCCTACAATTTGTTTTTCTAGAGTATGCCGATGAGTCTGCTCTTCCTCAGCCATCGTCATTATTCGTTCAGGAGCACTTGGCAGAGTTTATTTGTAAGCCGCAAAATCGCTAGGCTTTGGCAATGGACCACTGTAAGATGATTGTTCCATCATCGTTCCTACTAATACTCTGTGATTTTTTGATGATTCTAATTCTTTTGCCATGATATTTCCGCTTTATATTTATTCATTGCTCGTTGTATGTCTTGCCCAATGTTATACCAATCACTTCTCAATCCATCTTCCACAGTTCTATTCATCAGTTCATCGTAAACAGATTGGTCTCCGCCGAAAGTAAAGATTGAGCGTATTCCTGACATAAAGTTAGGAATTATAGTCTTGAGCTTCTTTACAGAAGGGATTTCGTTGGTCTTGTCTAACTGCTTCATATTCGTAGCTTTTATTGTTTTCATGTGCAAATGTACGCAATTTATTTCAATATGCATTTTTTTTTAAGACATTTTGCACTAATTCTTTTGTTTTTATTCATAATTCATTATACGTTCCCAATTATATGCTGCCTCGCTAAGCATCTAAAGAATAAGGCTGACTCTCTTGCGAGAATCAGCCTTAATGTATTATGAAGTGAAATCTATTGTTTCAATCTTCTAGAGGATGGGGGAGTGGCGATTAAGCCTTACCCTCCATCTGAGCCTTCAACTTAGCGAGTGCGTCGATGTCACCGAGTGAAGTACCTGCTGCTACGTTGTTGATAGCTGCAGTCTCGTTCTTGCGACCACCGTTGTTGTGCTTGCGTGTAGCTGCTGGCTTAACATCGTCCTTGCCCTCCTCGAATGTACGAGAGTGAGAGAGGATGATGCGCTTGGTCTCCTTAACAAACTCGATTACCTTGAAGTCGAGTGTCTCGCCTTCCTTAGCCTGAGTGCCATCCTCCTTAGTGAGGTGCTTTGGAGTTGCGAAGCCTTCGCCACCCTCTGCGAGAGTTACGACTGCACCCTTGTCTCTCAACTCAGTGATTGTACCCTGGTGAACAGAACCTGGAGTGTAGATTGCCTCGTACTCATCCCATGGATTAGCCTCCAACTGCTTGTGACCCAAGCTCAAGCGACGATTCTCCTTGTCGATCTCGAGAACTACTACGTCGATGTCTGCACCTACTGTAGTGAACTCAGATGGGTGCTTAACCTTCTTAGTCCAAGAGAGGTCAGAGATGTGG
>ENA-OWPL01000156-OWPL01000156.1-human-gut-metagenome-genome-assembly--contig:-NODE-156-length-52230-cov-32.270954_pt1 | contig 52230 bp, 35 predicted proteins | sample MGYA00248263_ERZ651844 | MGnify/ENA primary metagenome ERZ651844 (study PRJEB26924, sample SAMEA4378256) | human gut metagenome | biome: human gut; feature: human-associated habitat; material: faeces...
AGATGTCCAAAGCATGCTGCTGCCGCGGGTTACAAACCCGCCCCCCAATTAGGCAGACAATCGCAGTTCGCGTTCCCACCTTTTCTCCTTGATTCATAAGTATATTTATGTAAAATAGCACATAAAAACGAAAAACGTGCAAAAAATCACATCTTTTTGTACGAAAAGTTTGTTTGGTTACGTAATAAGCATTACTTTTGCACGCGGAATTAAGCCAATAGCAAATAATTCATTAATAACAAATATAAGAAACTATGTCTGATATTGAAGCAAAAGTAAAGGCTATCATCGTTGACAAGCTCAGCGTTGACGAATCTGAAGTAAAGAATGAAGCAAGCTTCGCTAACGATCTCGGTGCTGACTCTCTCGACACTGTAGAACTCATCATGGAGTTTGAGAAGCAATTCGGTATCACTATCCCCGAGGATAAGTCAGAGAAGATCTCTACTGTAGGTGATGCTATCGCTTACATCGAAGAGAACGTTAACAAGTAATTAGCACTTGTCACACGACGATACTTACACATTATGTAATTAACGTTTAACGTTAAGTGTCTGCTTTATTGCCTCAAGGCGATGAGGCATAGAGATACTGCGCGTTAAACGTTAATTACGTATAAGGGTATTAGGTGACAAATGTCGCTTGTTCTGAAACAAAAAAGTTTATTCATTTCTTGCGCTGCAAGCCCCTTTTAGCCGGTACGCGTGAGTCGCTAACCACAGCAGTCGAACTTTCTCAAAGCGATGTTATTTAGTAGATTAGTAAGTATTGATTAGAATTTGAGGCGTACTAATCTACTAAACGTTTAGAAGTTTGGATAGCGTGTACAAGCGTTGCTCGATGCGTAGAGCAAAAGGCGCGGCACATGATAATAGCAGCGCATTTAACAACCAAACAAAATAAAATGGAACTCAAAAGAGTAGTAGTTACTGGCCTTGGTGCCCTTACCCCCGTTGGTAATACCGTAGAAGAAACTTGGAAGAACATTCAAAATGGTGTGAGCGGTGCTGCACCTATCACTCACTTCGACGCTTCACAGTTTAAAACGCAATTTGCTTGCGAGGTAAAGAACTTCAACGTAACCGACTTTATCAATCGTAAGGACGCTCGTAAGATGGACCTCTATGAACAGTATGCACTCGTTGCAGCTATGGAGGCTATCAAAGACTGTGGTTGGGATCTTGAAACAGTTAACAAAGATCGCATTGGCGTAGTGCTTGGTGTTGGTATCGGTGGTATTCACACTTTCGAAGAAGAAGCAGGTAACTATGCCCTCAATAAAGAATCAGGCCCTCGCTTCAATCCCTTCTTTATCCCTAAGATGATCGCCGACATCGCTTCAGGTCAGATCTCTATTCAGTACGGCTTCCATGGTCCTAACTACACGACTACTTCAGCTTGTGCTTCATCTACTAACGCTTTGGCTGATGCCTTCAACCTTATCCGTTTGGGTAAGGCCGACGCTATGGTAACAGGTGGTGCTGAGGCTGCTATCTGGCCCTGTGGTGTAGGTGGCTTCAATGCTATGCACGCCCTCTCAACTCGTAACGACGACCCCGAACACGCTTCACGTCCATTCAGCGCCAGTCGTGATGGTTTCATCATGGGTGAAGGTGCTGGTATCTTGATACTCGAAGAGTTAGAACATGCTAAGGCACGTGGTGCTAAGATTTACTGCGAAGTAGCAGGTGTAGGTATGTCAGCCGATGCTCACCACATCACTGCTTCTCACCCCGAGGGCTTGGGTGCTAACCTCGTAATGAAGGCTGCACTTGAAGACGCTGAAATGCAACCTGAAGACATTGACTACATCAACGTACATGGTACTTCTACCCCTGTGGGCGACATCTCAGAGGTAAAGGCTATCACGAAGCTCTTTGGTGACCACGCTTTCAAACTCAATATCTCTTCAACGAAGAGTATGACAGGTCACTTGCTCGGTGCTGCAGGTGCTGTTGAGGCTTTGATTTGCTGCCTCTCAGTACAGAACGACATCGTACCTCCTACAATCAACCACGAAGAGGACGATCGCGATGAGAATATCGACTACAACCTCAACTTCACCTTCAATAAGGCACAAAAGCGCACCGTACGCGCTGCCCTCAGCAATACTTTCGGCTTCGGTGGCCACAATGCTTGCTGCATCTTGAAGAAGTACGAGGCGTAAGTGTATGCCGTATAATGAGCAAATGCTTAACAATGCTTAACAATGTGCAAATGTGCAAATGTGAAAATGTGCAGATGAAATGATGCATATCTTTGCATTTGTGCATCTGCACATTTGGCATTTACAATGCTTAACAATGTGCAAATGTAAAAATGTAAAAATGTGCAGATGAAATGATGTATATCTTTGCATTTGTGCATCTGCACATTTGGCATTTACACATTTGCACATTAACAAAGGGCGACCATTTACACATTTACACATTTACACATTTGCATATTGGCAAAAGTGCACATTTAACTCAGTTTATGTTTAATTTATTTGATCGGATGAAGCTTCCTTTTCGTAAGAATAAGGAGTTCCTTTCGGCACTATACGATATATTAGGCTTCTACCCTCATGATATCGAGATCTACCGCATAGCCTTCTCTCACAAGTCGTTGGCCTATCAAATGGCCAGAGACAGTAAGGGGGGAAAAGCTGGTGCGGCAGGTAAGGATCGTAAAGGGGCAAGTCGCGACCGTCGCGACCGCAAGCCACATAGCGAGAATACGCAAAAGCCACTCAATAACGAACGCTTAGAATACTTAGGAGACGCAGTGCTTGAAACGGTGGTCAGCGATATTTTATTCCGCCACTATCCTAACAAGCGAGAGGGTTTCCTTACTTCAACGCGTTCGAAGATAGTACAACGTGAGGCACTCAATCGCTTAGCCAGTGAGATGGGACTTGAAAAACTCATACTTGCTGCCGAGGGCACACGTATGAGCCATACCAACATTGGGGGTAATGCGTTTGAAGCCTTGATGGGCGCTATCTATCTTGATCGCGGATTTAAGTATTGTCATTGGTTTATAACCAATCGCGTGGTAGGTCAGTACGTCGACCTCGACACAGTGGCCCAAAAAGAGGTGAACTTTAAGAGTAAACTCTTAGAGTGGAGTCAAAAGAATCACATTAACATCAACTTTAAGGATAGCTGTGCGGGCGATGAGAAAGGATTTCGCACGGTTATCACCCTCGAGGGTTTAACCATTGCTCGTGGGGTAGGGCGCTCAAAGAAGGAAAGCCAACAAGAGGCTTCGAAGGAGGCCCTTACGCGTATGCGCCACGAACCTAATACGTATGATAGCATCTTCCGCGCAAAGGAAAAGCGTACAGCTATGGAGGCTGAAGAGTCCTTTGCACTGCCTAAGATAGACGAGATAGAAGAGTCGCTTACGGTGGTAGACGGTAAGGTGACAAAGAAAGGCAAGAAGAAGGACAAAGCTGCAGCTCCCGTGTTAGAAGAGCGCAAGAGCAATGGAGCAAAGTCTGCCGCTAAGGCTGCTTCTGACGAGGCTTACGATGCCGCCTACGATGCTTCTGCTGCGTATGAGGTGATTGATACGCCACCCGCTGAGGAGGTAGTAACGGAGGCTTTCTGTGAAGAGAAGGGGCTTCCTGCTCCCCCACAAGAGGACGAACTGAAAGAGGCTGACGATAAACTTCGTAAGAAGCGTACACGCAACCGTGGTCCTAAGACCTTAGGCGATGCCGTGAAGGGAATTGATAAGGGAACTACTACGGCTGAGGAAAAAGCTGAAAAGCGTGAGGCCGAACGTTTAGCTGAGGTGGAACGCCAACGCGCTAAGGCTGAACGCAAACGCCAAGACGCTGAGAAGGCTAAAGCGAAGGCGGAAGCGGAACTGCAGCGCAAGCAAGCAGAAGAAGCAAAGGCGGAAGCCGAACGCAAGGCTCGTCAAAAGGCAGAAAGTAAAGCCAAAGCCGAAAAGGCACGTCAGGAGGCTGAACAGTTGGCTCGTGAGCAAGAAGAACTCTTGGCGCAAGCTGAAGCAGCTCTTTTGGAACAACCTGTGGCTGCTGAGTCAATAGACGAGGCTCAGCCTGGGGAGGCGGAAAAGGTTTCACTCGTGGAGAAACAAAAGCAATCGGTAGCAAGTGAAGTCGCAACCGAGTCTGCGGTAACTGCAGAAGATACGGACGATGAACCTCTCGAAACGTTGACGGCTGTACCCGTATTTGCTGACGATGAGCCGAGCGAAACGAACCTTGCGGTAGAATTGGACTTGCCTGCGGCTTCAGAGGATACATCAGGCGCTTCTGACGTTAACTCGAACATTGAAATAAGTACTTTGATGCAAGCGCTTTCGGCACATGCTCAAGAGGTCGCTCCGGAGTCAAAGGCGGAAGAACAGGTAGCAGAGGAGACAACATCTACCCCTGAAAGGGCAATCGCTGCTCCTAAGACAGAAGAGGAACTGCCCGTTGAAACGCTCACTGCTGCAGAAGAAGACTTGTTAAAGGCTGAAGTAGCCGACGAGATAGTGGCTGAGGCCAACGAAGAGGCCGAATTAGCCGATGAGACTTTAGCCGTGATAGCTGAAGAGGCTGCAGCTCAAGATGCTACTGACTTTATTATCAAGGAGGATCTAAAGCCTTTGGAGGAAGAAACGGCAGAACAAACAGAGGCTGAATCAGACCTTCACTCACGTGGTATAGCAGAAACAGAAGCAGTGCATAAAGTAGCTGATGAAGTTACTTCAAAAACGGATGTCACTCCAGAGCGTCCTATCACGTTCGATACCCTTGTGTTTGGTACGGAACATGACAATTTGGGTGTAATGGCCGATGAAGAAGTGGCTCCTTTAGAAGAGACCGCAGCTCCACGTAAGCGCAATAACAATCATCGTCGCCGTCGTGGCAATGGTGGTAATAAGAAGCCTCGTGAGAATGGTCAGTCATCAGCGGTTAGCGAAAATTCATCTGATGCTGTTCCTAATACAGACGAGTCTCGTCCCAACGAGGCTGCTAAGAAACGCAAAAATAATCATCATCGTCGCCGTGGGGGGAAGAAGGGGAGTGCTCCCATTGCTCCCGCAGCCCCTGTGACTGAATAAAGTTGATAAAAAAGAAGACTCATCACAAAATCAATTTGTGGTGAGTCTTCTTTTTAAATTGCGATTGCTTATGTGATAAAGAAAGAGGAGAATACTACTGACGTAATATTCTCCTCTTATGTTCATTATTTGTGACTCCGCAGGGATTCAAACCCTGGACCTTCAGAACCGGAATCTGACGCTCTATTCAGCTAAGCTACGGAGCCTTGTGAAAACAATTTGTTCTAAAATGAACAATGCAAAGGTAAGGATATTTTTTCGTATGACAACAAAAGCAATAGCAATTTTGATAAACTGGAGCCTCTCCCCCTAACCCTTTCCCCGACTGGAGAGGGGGTAGGGGAGAGGCCCCAGTTTAAGTAGGTGTTCAAAATTAGTTTATATTAATCCTGTTTCGAATTAGTCGATATGCCTTGGCGCATTCTTTCGCCCAGAAACATAGGTTTCATCGGTCACGTAGCCCGCTACGCTCCCTCTTCAACCTACGTTTCTGCACGAAATACTGCACCAATTCATATCAACTAATTTTTAACACCTACTTAGAGTAGCGTTGATTTATTCACTCATTAGTTCAAGTTGCTCCATGGCATTCTCCCAAGCCTCTTCAGCTTGTTTGAGCTTTTGGCCAATCTGAGCATATTGGTCGAAGAGAGCCGCATCGGCAGCGCCTTCTGGGGTGGCGAGTTTCGACTCTAATTGTTGTTTTTCTTCCTCCAAATGAGCAACCTCAGCTTCACATTGAGCTACCAACTTCTCAACTTTGCGGCGCGCTTTGGCTTGTTCTTTGCGCTCTTCGTAGGAGAGTTTCCCCTCAGAACTATTAGCGTTAGCAGAAGACGGAGCTGCCGTCGATGCGTTATTAGCTGAGGGCGAACCTGCGGTGTGTAGCTCGTCGAGCGATTCCATGTCTTTCTTTTGTAAGAAGTCGTAGATGCCACCGATGTGTTCGCGTACTTGTCCACCGCCGAATTCGTAAACTTTCGTTACCAAACCATTTAAGAAGTCGCGGTCGTGACTAACAACGATAACTGTGCCGTGAAAGTTTAATATAGCCTCCTTCAACACATCTTTAGTGCGCATATCGAGGTGGTTGGTCGGTTCGTCAAGGATTAAGAAGTTGACGGGTTCAAGCAATAGTTTAATCATAGCCAAACGAGAACGTTCACCGCCTGAAAGAACTTTCACCTTCTTGTCAGAGGCTTCGCCACCAAACATGAAGGCTCCCAATATGTCGCGTATCTTGAGTCGAATGTCGCCTTTGGCCACACGGTCGATTGTGTCGAACACGGTTAACTCATCGTCGAGTAATTGTGCTTGATTCTGTGCGTAGTAACCTATCTCTACGTTATGACCCAACTTTAGTGTACCTGTATAAGGTATTTCGCCCATGATACACTTTACGAGGGTAGATTTACCTTCGCCATTCTTGCCGACAAAGGCAACCTTCTCTCCGCGTTTGATAGTGAGATTGACATCGTGGAATACGCAGTGCGAGCCGTAGTCCTTGCGCAGACTGTCGCAAATGACGGGGTAGTCGCCAGAGCGTGAACAGGGCGGAAACTTAAGGTGAAGGTAAGAATTGTCTACCTCGTCCACTTCGATAGGTACAATCTTCTCAAGTTGCTTAATGCGGCTTTGCACTTGTACGGCCTTTGTTGGCTTATAGCGGAAGCGTTCGATAAAGTCCTTGATGTCGGCAATCTCCTTTTGTTGATTTTCATAAGCACGCAGTTGCTGCTCACGACGTTCGGCACGCAGCTTGACGAACTCGTCGTATTTAACCTTGTAATCGGTTATCTTACCACACGAAATCTCGAGCGTGCGGTTGGTGACGTTGTTAATAAAGGCGCGGTCGTGACTAACCAAAACGACGGCACTTGCTGAGCGAGCAATAAACTTCTCAAGCCAGCGAATGCTCTCGATGTCAAGGTGGTTGGTAGGCTCATCAAGCAAGAGTACGTCGGGACGACGCAGCAACAGCTTAGCTAATTCAATACGCATACGCCAACCACCCGAAAATTCCTTTGTAGGGCGGTTGAAGTCAGCAGGCGTAAATCCTAAGCCTTGTAGCGTACGCTCCAACTCTGCATGATAATTCATGCCCCCCATCATTTGAAAGCGTTCACTCTCATGCGTAAAGCGGTCGACGAGTGCTAAGTAGTCTGCGCTCTCATAGTCCGTTCGTTCAGCTAATTGGTTGTTAAGCTTCTCAAGCTTTTGCTGCATTTCGCTGATGTGGTCGAAAGCCTTTTCAGCCTCTTCCATAACAGTGTGGTCGTCACTCAACACCATGACCTGTGGTAGGTAGCCAATGGTGATGTCGTTCTGTATGGCTACAACGCCAGAAGTAGGCTCTTGAAGTCCCGAAAGGATTTTGAGTAAGGTAGACTTTCCTGCACCATTCTTACCGACCAAGGCAATGCGGTCTTTCTTATTGATAACAAATGACGCATCATTAAACAAGGGCCGTGCGCTAAATTCAACCGTTAGATGTTCAACAGAAATCATTATAATATGCTAATATGCAAATATGGCAATATGCTAATATGCAAATGTGCTAATATGCTAATGGCTTCGCATTGATATTTTTGCACATTAGCACATTAACACATTAGCACATTTGCATATTGCCACATGGGTACATTAATACATTGTTTAGTAGCTACGTGCTACGATGACCTTGCAGGTAGCGGGCTTTCCGCTGACCATGTCAATGCCAGGATTGCTTTGGTCTACGCCGTAAGGTACGCAACGGATAGTGGCTTGCGTGTCGGCTTTAATCTTAGCTTCTGTTTCGGCAGTGCCGTCCCAAGGGCAGAGGAAGAAACCACCGTCCTTGATACGTTCTTTAAACTCATCGTAGTTGTTGCACTCAAAGGTGTTGTCCTCCAAGCGCTTCTTAGCTTTGGTAAAGATGTTTTGTTGTATCTCTTCCAAGAGGTTCTTAACGTAGTCTTCAATGCCTTCGAAGGGAAGCGTCTCCTTTTCAAGGGTGTCGCGGCGCATCAATTCAATGGTGCCATTTTCTAAGTCGCGACCGCCCATAACGAGGCGAACAGGTACACCCTTCAACTCGTAGTCGGCAAACTTGAAGCCTGGGCGCTTATTGTCTGCATTGTCGTATTTAACGCGAATGCCCATCTTACGCAGACGCTTTGCCAACTCGCCTAACTTCTCGTTGAATTGAGCTAATTGTTCGTCACCCTTATATATAGGTACGATAACTACTTGAATCGGAGCCAAGTGAGGAGGCAATACGAGACCATTGTCGTCAGAGTGAGTCATGATGAGGGCACCCATCAAACGAGTACTAACTCCCCATGAGGTAGCCCATGCATATTCCATCTTGTTCTCCTTATTGACGAACTGTACGTTGAATGCCTTACCAAAGTTCTGGCCTAAGAAGTGGCTCGTACCGCTCTGCAAGGCTTTACCGTCTTGCATCATGGCTTCGATGGTGTAAGTGTCGAGTGCACCCGCAAAGCGCTCCGTAGCACTCTTTACACCGCGTACAACGGGAACGGCCATAACCTCTTCAGCGAAGTCGGCATACACGTGTAACATCTGTTGTGCACGTGCTTCGGCTTCTTCGCGTGTAGCATGAGCGGTGTGACCTTCTTGCCACAAGAACTCAGAGGTGCGTAGGAAAAGACGGGTACGCATTTCCCAACGCATAACGTTACACCACTGATTGCAACACAGGGGCAGATCGCGCCAAGAGTGAATCCATTTACGGTATGTATTCCATATAGTCGTTTCAGAAGTAGGACGGATAATCAACTCTTCCTCCAACTTTGCAGCAGGGTCAACTACTACGCCGTCGCCTTCGGGGTTAGCCTTTAAGCGATAGTGAGTAACAACGGCACATTCCTTTGCAAATCCCTCAACGTGTTCAGCCTCTTTAGAAAGGAAACTCTTCGGGATTAACATAGGGAAGTAGACGTTTTGCACGTCAGTCTCTTTAAAGCGTGCGTCTAACTCTTGTTGTATCTTCTCCCAAATGGCATAGCCATAGGGCTTAATAATCATACATCCGCGTACGTCAGACTGCTCAGCCAAATCGGCTTTTACTACCAGCTCGTTATACCAGCGTGAATAGTCAACGCTGCGTTTTGTAAGGTCTTTCAGTTCTTTTGCCATTGCTATTATAATAGAAAAGCTATGCAAGTGAGCGCATCAACATTTTGCGCCACTATGGTTTTAATTATTAGTTTCTGCCTACAAAAGTACAAATAAAACACAAAGTTTATGTAATAAAGTTTGCTTTAATGCGTAAAACTGCGAAATATTGTTTTAATAATTTGGCTTTTAATTTTACATAGTGTAATTTTGTCGCGGAAAATTCAACATAAAGAAATATAAGAAATAGTTATGAAAAGAATGAAATTGTCAGTTTGCGCTTTAAGTGTGGCAATGTTGTTGAGCAGTTGCGGTGGCATGACTAACACTGCAAAGGGTGGTCTTATTGGTGGTACAAGCGGTGGCGCTTTAGGTGCACTCGTAGGTCAACTCATTGGTAAGGGCAAGGGTGCTGCTATTGGTGCAGCCGTAGGTACTGCAGTAGGTGCTGGTGCAGGTGTACTCATTGGCAACAAGATGGATAAGGCCAAGAAGGCTGCTGAGGCTGCCAACGCTAAGGCTGAAATCCTTCAGGGTACTGATGGTACACAATACGTTAAGGCCACATTTGATAGTGGTTTGCTCTTCAACACAAGCTCTGCTGTTCTTAGCGCTGATGCCAAGTCTGCAATCAATACTTTCGTTAAGCAACTCAAGGTTGCTGATAGCGATTGCACATTCGAATTAGCTGTTTGTGGCTTTACTGACAATGCAGGTTGGAAGAACTGCACTGCTGCACAAAGCAAGCAGAAGAACATGGCCCTTTCACAGGATCGTGCTAACTCTGTTAAGGATCAGATCATTGGCGCTGGTTATCCTTCAGCTCGTTTGGTAAGCGTTAAGGGCTATGGTGAAGAAAATCCTGTAGCTGACAATCGCACTGCTGCTGGTAAGAAGGAAAACCGTCGTGTTGAGGTTTACATTCTCCCCAGCAAGGATATGATCGAAGCTGCTAATGCCGCTGCTAAATAATAAGCATTGATAAAGCGTTCTTCTTAGGTAAGAACACTTTACACATTTAAGGTTGACAAAGTTTGCATCAACGGTGCAAACTTTGTCAACCTTTTATTTAATTGTCTTTTAATACACAAAAACGATTATATGAACACTTCGTTAAAGGGACATTTGTCTATGCTTGGTGCAAATTCCATGTGGGGGTTAATGTCGCCTATTACAAAGTTTGTAATGATGACGGGGGCCGTAAGCCCTTTATTGGTAACAAATTTACGTATAGCTGGAGCGATGATGTTGTTTTGGATAGCTTCGTTCTTTCAAAAGCCAGAACACGTTAATCATAAGGACTTAGCTCGACTTTTTGGCGCGTCATTGTTGGGTATTGTGTTCAACCAAGGGAGTTTTATCTTTGGCGTTAGTTTGAGCTCGCCTGGTGATGCCTCAATTATTACAACCAGTATGCCGCTTTGGGCTATGTTGTTAGCAGCAATTATATTAAAAGAACCTATCACTGGTAAGAAGGTTTTAGGCATAGCTGCAGGTGCAGCGGGTGCGTTGATGTTGATAATGGGGAGTAGTGGGGGCGCAAGTTCAGTCTCAGCTTCGTCGGGTGGAAGTAATGCTATTTGGGGCGACTTGTTGGTATTGACAGCACAATTCTGTTACGCGATGTATATAGTGGTTTACAAGGACTTTGTCAACAAGTATTCACTTATTACTATAATGAAGTGGATGTTTACTTATGCCTTTATTTGTCTCGTGCCTTTTTCTGCAAAATCTTTTGTTACGGCAGAATGGAGCAGTTTGGGAATAGCTGAAGTATTAAGTCTTGTTTTTATTGTTGTCGGCGCTACCTTCTTTAGCTATATGCTTGTAGTCATAGGGCAGAAGAGTCTACGTCCAACAGTAGCAGGAATGTATAATTACGTCCAACCCATTGTGGCTTGTGCAGTAGCTGTTATGTGGGGAATGGATTCCTTTAACTGGGTGAAGGGCATTGCTATTTTATTGATTTTCGGTGGTGTATACCTTGTTACTGCAAGCAGAAGTCGTAAGGAGGTTGAGGCTTATGAACAGGCAAAAGGTCAAGGATAGTCCATCGCATCGTTACGTTTCTTCGTTCTTTTGACGCCATTCCCCTATTTGCTTAACGTGCATTAGTTAGCGTCCACTGGCCAGTGTACGTGTTTCTACTGGGCAGTATACGTGTTTCCACAGGCCAGTGGAAACATGTGCACTGCCCAGTGGACGTTAACTATTTGTGTTTAAACGATTGACTATTCGTTGGTAACGATTTAATTTGACCGCTTTCCTCTTTAATAGTAAGATAGGTAGCCTTTGTTTTGTCCTTATTTATGGTTTTGTAACGTAACTGTTCGACAAATTGCAGTTTATACTTGTCATAAGAAACAATCAGACCTATATAGTTCTTTACGGAGCCAAAAAAAGACCAAACATCTTGTACGATGTTTGGTCTTAAATCATTTTAAGTGTGAAGTGTAAGCTTCAAGATTATGCTTCGGCGGGAGCTTCAGCAGCCTCTTCAGTAGCTTCAGCGTTAGCAGCGGCTTCAGCTTCTGCTGCAGCGGCAGCAGCAGCGGCCTTCTTCTCAGCTACCTTTTCAGCAATCTTTTCGTTTACCTTCTTTTCAGCTTCAAGACGAGCTTCAGCAGCGGCCTTCTTGTCAGCAGCCTTCTTGTCAGCAGCAGCAGTAGCCTTAGCGTCCTTAGCTTGCTTCCAAGCTTCGAACTTAGCTTGTGCAGCAGCCTCGTCGAAAGCACCCTTACGAACACCACCATTGAGGTGCTTCATAAGCATAACGCCTTCGTTAGAAAGGATGTTGCGAACAGTGTCAGTAGGCTGAGCACCATTCTCTACCCAATAAAGGGCGCGTTCAAAATTCAAATCTACTGTAGCTGGATTGGTGTTAGGGTTGTAGGTACCAATCTTTTCAGTAAACTTACCATCACGTGGTGCTCTTACGTCAGCAATTACGATGCTGTAGAATGCATAGCTCTTACGGCCATGACGTTGCAAACGGATTCTTGTTGCCATTTGTTTTGTTTGTTTTAATAGGTTTGAATTATGCCGCTATCTCGTAACGGCGGTGCAAAAGTACAACTTTCTTTTGATTTACAATGCTTTTATGTCTTCTTATTGTAAAAATATTAGTTTTGTTAGCCTAAAAAATGTCTTTCGAGGCAAGATATAATGATAAAAAAAGAACGCTGCTATCTTTTTATTAATAGCAGCGTTCACGGGTTTGTGGTGACTTTTCTATTACTTCTTTATGTTAGGCTTTTGAAGGCCGTATCCCTTACGTTTGTCCTCCATGATGAGGAGCAATGAAATAACGATAGCGATTGCACCGAAGCAAGCAAAGATTGTCATTGATTGTGTGTAGTCAATGGTCTTACCGTCGGCCATTGTATTAGCTTGGTTGACTTTACCTATCCATACGGGGACAAGAGCCAAACCGATATTCTGAATGTAGAAGATAAGTGCGTAGGCCGTACCTAAGAGCTTCATAGGAATGATTTTAGGTACAGAAGGCCACATAGCTGAAGGCACAAGACCGAAAGCGATGCCCAATACGATCATTACGATAATGGCCAATACCCATGAGTTGAGCGGTAGAGCAAAGGTGATATGTACCAACGTGAGCAGAGTACTACCGATTAACATAAGCGTCGCGCCCTTGCCATATTTGTCGTAAATGCTGCCAAAGAGGGGAGTAAGGAAAATTGTACCAAAGGGAAGCATGGCTGGGATGAGTCCTGCAGTAGCTTCAGGCACGTTGTATTTCATTACCATTAGTTTGGTGGCAAACTTAAGGAAGGGGAATACACCCGCATAAAACATGAGGCAGAGGACGGCAACATACCAGAAGCCGCGGTTGCAGAAGAGTGTGCCGAGGTCGGAGAACTTAAATCCTTCTTCAGGTTCTGATTGTACAGCAGCTGAAGCGTCCTCTTTCTTATCCATAATGCAATATACGATGAAGGCAATCATGCCAGCACAAAGCATAGCAGCACCGAGACCTACTGAGGCGGATACGCCTCCCATAGCCTTGGCAAAAGGCAATGCTAAGGCCAAAGCTCCTGCTGTACCAATACGTGCTAAGGCTACTTGTAAACCCATAGCCAGTGCAAGTTCGTGACCTGTAAACCATTTTACGATTACCTTACTTACGGTGATACCTGCTATCTCGCAGCCTACACCGTAAACGGCAAATCCTGTAGCGGCAAAAACGACTTGTGTGTGATAACTACCAAAGAAAGGTACAGCGATAGTTCCGTCAAAGTCGTGACTAACAGCGTACCATTTAATCAATGCACCACCGAACATCAAAATGGTAGACATAATGCCCGTAAAGCGAATACCAAACTTGTCGAGTATGATGCCGCCAAAGAAAAGCAGCAGCAAGAATACATTGAAGTAGCCGTATGCTCCAGAGAAGAAGCCATATTCGTCACTCGTCCAACCCAAACCGAGTCCGCCGTCAGCTTTGGCGGCTGTAAGGAGGGGTTCGAGCGGTGACATCACGTCGGTAAAGAAGTAGCCGAACATCATTGTAACGCTGACAATGACGAGGGCTGTCCAGCGAGCAGATTTAGAGTCGCTCAGCTTTTGTTGAATCATTTCTTTCATAAAGTGTATGTATTATTTTAAATATTTGTCTAACCAGCGGAAGAAGGTGCGCTGCCATAATATGCCGTTTTGTGGCTTTAGTACCCAGTGATTTTCATCGGGGAATAAAAGCAGTTGAGCATCAATGCCACGCATACGTGCCGTGTTGAAGGCAGACTCTGCGTGCGTGTATTCTATGCGGAAGTCTTTTTGACCATGAATGCACAGAATGGGAGTGTCCCATTTATCAACGTAAAGGTGGGGTGAGGTAGTAAACACCTTTTGTACTTGTCCGTCAGCTGCTTTCTTCCAAGGTGCGCTACCCATGTCCCAGTTGGGGAACCACATTTCTTCCGTTTCAACATACTGTTGTTGCGTGTTGTAAATGCCGTCGTGAGCGATGAATGCTTTAAAGCGTTTGTTGTGATTCCCAGCTAACCAATAGACGCTATAGCCACCGAAACTTGCGCCTACAGCACCTAAGTGGTCTTTATCAACATAGGGCTCTTTGGCAATGTCGTCAATTGCACTTAAGTAGTCTTGCATGCAGAGTCCTGAGTAATCGCCCGAAATCTCTTCCAACCATTCCATGCCAAAGCCTGGTAAACCGCGACGGTTGGGGGCTATGACGATGTAGTCGTTGGCTGCCATGATTTGCATGTTCCAACGGAAGCTCCAAAATTGGCTAACGGGTGATTGTGGACCACCTTCGCAGAAGAGCAGGGTGGGGTACTTCTTATTGGGATCGAAGTGGGGAGGGTAGATAACCCAGCATAGTTCTTCTTTGCCGTCAACGGTTTTTACCCAACGTTCTTCAACCTTGCCAAATGTAAGGTTGTCGTAAAAGTATTTGTTCTCTTCTGTAAGCTGTTGAACTTTAGCCTCTTTCTTTATAGGAAGTACAAACACTTCGTCTGCGCTACTCATGCTCTGACGTTTGCAGTATAGACTCTTTCCGTCGGGTGAAAGACCTAATAAAGAGTAGTCGGCTACGTCGTCAGTGAGTGCTTTGTGTTCACCCTTCAGATTGGTTTGATAAATATTGGTCTTGCCGTGCCATACGCCAGTGAAGTAGAGCGTCTTGCTATCTTTGCTCCAACAGAACTCATTCACACCGCTTTCGAACTTTTCGGTAACGTAGGTTTTCTTCTTACTACGCAAGTCAAGTACGCATAAGCGAGTTCGGTCGCTTTCGTAGCCGTCGCGTTCCATACTGCTCCAAGCAATGTAGCGTCCGTCAGGTGAGAATTGTGGATTTTGGTCGTAGCCCATGTTGCAGTCTGTACGGGGGTGATTAACTGCTTGGTCTTTTAACGAGCGATCCGCCTCGACTGCTGGTGCACTATAGTTTGCAGGTTTGCAAAGGTTGGTAGTGCTACCAGTTGTCGTATCGTAAAGGAATATGTCACTATCGGTGCTAATAGCATAATCTTTGCCCACCTTCTTGCGACAAGTGTAGGCAATGGATTTCGAATCAGGACTCCATGCTAATTGTTCTATGCCTCCGAAGGGCATCATGGGACATTCGTAGGGTTCGCCTTTCAGTATATCTTGTGCATTTGTTATGGTAGAGCCGTCAAAATCAGCAATAAAAGGGTGGGGCGCAGAGGTGACGTATGTATCCCAATGTTTATACATGAGGTCATTTATCACCATACCCGTGGCTAAAGGTAAGTCGGCATCGTTCTTTTGAATGCTATGGTTTTGGTCTACCTCCATGATGAGAATAACCTTCTTTTCGTCGGGCGAGAATAGAAAGTCAGCCACGTCGCTCTGTGTGTGGCTAATTTGCTGACGTGATGTGCCGTCAGCGTTCATCTTCCAAAGTTGACTGTTGCCCGATTCGGAAGAGAGGTAAACAATCTCTTTTCCACCATTAACGTAGGTGGCTCCCATTTCGCTATGGGTGCTTGTCGTGAGTTGTGTAGACTTGTGTGAGTTGAGATTGAGTGTGTAAAGTACTGAGTGACTCTTATTTTGTTTAACACTGTAATAAGTTACAGCGTATACGGCTTGCTTGCCGTTAGGAGATACTTTGAAACCACCGATGCGACCCATAGCCCAAAGTGCTTCAGGGGTCATGCGGTCTGATTGTAAGACTGGCTGTTGCTTGCCTATAAAATCTTGTGCCATAGCGGGTGTGATAATGGCAGTGCTTGTGGCAATCATAGAGGCTGTAAGCATTGTTCGGATTAAATTCATGTTGGAATAGGGAAAGAGGGGAGTAAAAGAATGTAGGTCTATAAAAAAAGAAGCTAAAAGCCAAAACCATAAGAGGAATAGCTTTTAGCTTCTTAATAATAAAAGATGATTTTAATTATTTCTGTTGTCTGCGTTGCTGGATTTCTTGCTGACGCTTCATCATTTCTTCTTGTTGCTTTTGCAAAGCTTCTAAGCGAGCAGCCAATCCGCTTGGCTTTTTGTTGGGATTGTTTTTGTTTGCTTGATAGTTGGCTTCAAGTTTAGCAAGAAGTTTCTTGTCGTCTGTAGTCTTGCGTAAGTACCACATGGTCAATGCGCTGAAAAGCAATGAGATGAAGTAATAGTAGTTAAGACCAGCTGAGTATTTGTTAAACATGAAGAAGAAGAAGAGTGGCATGAGCATCATCATCCATTGCATCATCTTCATCTGTTGTGCTTGTTCGCCCGACATTGTCTCGCGCTGTTGACGCATAGTCATAAAGCTATAGAGCAAGTTCGTCGCGCAGAATAAGAGACAGAATAGACTGAGGTGATTGCCTAAGCCCCAAATGTTGGTGTTCCATGAGATGAGCGAGTCGTAGGTAGACAAGTCATCGGCCCATAAGAAACTTTGTTGGCGCAACTCAATAGCGTTGGGCACAAAGTTGAACATGGCAATCCAAATAGGCATTTGAATAATCATAGGCAAGCAACCGCCCATAGGACTGACACCGTATTGTGAGTAGAGCGTCATGGTCTCTTGTTGACGCTTCATGGCGTCTTCTTGCTTGGGGTACTTTGCTGCGATTTCATCCACTTTAGGCTTCAGTACGCGCATTTTAGCACTGCTCAGGAAGCTTTTGCGTGTAGGTACGTAGACAATCGCACGAAGTAATAGCGTAATGAGCAAAAGCACAATACCCATTGGCAAACCAAGGCGTGTGAAGAAATCGAAGATGTAAAGCGTAAAGAAACGGTTAATCCACTTTACAATTGGCCAGCCTAAGTAAACGAGTCCTTGAAGGTCGTTGTCGTGTGCTGAGATCTTGTAATCGTCCATTGATTGCAGCAAACGATAGTTGTTAGGGCCAAAGTAAAATTGAAACTTTGTTGCTTTCGCTCCCTTTGTGTCGAAGCTTGCAATCATGTTGGCACTATAGTTCTTTAAGTAACCAGAGCCTTCTTCTAATTGCTCGCTCTTGACGTTAACGTTCTTCAGCGGTTCTGCTGCAAGCAGTACAGAACTGAAGTATTGGTTTTTGAAAGCAATCCAATCAACGCTTTCCGTAACGCTTTCTTCTTGCGTTTCGTTTTCTGACATCTTCTTGGTGTCATCATCATGCTTTTTGTAGGTAAGCGTTGAATACATGTTCTCGAAGTAGAAGCCCTTCTCTTGTTGTGCTACGCGGTCGTGCCAATCTAAGAGAATTGTTTGCGTAGCTCCAGGGAAGTACTTTTGCAGTCCGTTTGCCTTTACTGAGAAATTAACTAAGTAATTGTTGGGCAAAAGTTGGTAATCAATGTCAATGCTTGCACCATTGTTAGCGCTAAGGCGCATCGTAACGGTGCTATCGGTAGCATTGATAGGAGTGAAGTAGTAGTCTTCAAAGCTTAACGTACCTTCCTTGGTGTCGACCTTGAAGTTAAGGCCAGCGTCCTTTGCGTTGTAAAGCGTAAGCGCATTCTCTTTCTTCGCTTCGAAGTCCTTATAGCTTTTGTACTCGTTAAGTTTTACTTCGCTAATAGCACCACCTTTTGTGTTAATCTTAACGCTTACCTTCTCGTTTTTCAGTACGACCTCTTGCGGCTGTCCTTTAGTGGCGGCATAGAATATGTCGGTACTGTCAGTTTGTGAGACGGTCAGCGGTTTTTGCGCTGACAGGGCATTGTTAGGTGTTGCTTTTCCTTGAGAGGTTTGTTCCGTCTGAGAGACGTGCTGTAATTGAGCTTCTTGGTTGCTATTATACCAACCAAAACCTATAATCACAGCTGCCATTAGCACTAATCCAACGATTGTGTTTTTGTCCATGTTTTGTTTTAATGGGTTTGCGGGTAATGGGATAGAAGGCCATTGTGCCTTCTGTCTTCACCCATTCACCCTATTATTATTTTTTATTTTCAATTGCAGCCTTTACGAAGTCAAGGAATAAGGGGTGCGGTTTGAGCACTGTGCTTGAGTATTCGGGGTGGAACTGTGTACCAACGTACCAAGTGAGCGTTGGGATTTCAACGATTTCGACTAGGTCGGTATCGGGATTGGTTCCTACGCATTCCATACCAGCAGCTTCGTATTGTGAGCGGAAGTCGTTATTGAACTCGTAGCGGTGGCGGTGGCGTTCGCGAATAATCTCTTTGCCATAAATCTCGCGCACGCGGCTTCCCTCGCGAAGCGTACACTCATATCCGCCTAAGCGCATCGTGCCGCCCATGTTGGTGATATTCTTTTGGTCCTCCATGAGGTCAATCACGTTGTGATCGGTCTTAGTGTCCATCTCTGCTGAGTTGGCATCAGCCAAGCCTAACACGTTGCGTGCAAATTCGATTACCATCATTTGCATACCCAAGCAAATGCCAAAAGTCGGGCGGTTATGTTCGCGGCAATACTGTGCAGCAATTATTTTGCCTTCAATTCCGCGTTGGCCAAATCCCGGACAGATTACGTAGCCGTCCATGCCCTCTAACATTTCGCCAACATTCTCTGATGTAATCTTCTCAGAGTTGATAAAGTGACACTTCACTTTACGGTCGTTGTAAGTGCCCGCCTGTGAGAGGGCTTCGAGTATGCTCTTATAGGCATCTTGTAAGTCGTACTTGCCTACCAAACCAATATTGATGACTTCGGTCGCCTTGTGACGGCGGTCAAGAAACGAACGCCAAGGGCCTAAACCCGGCGTGTCGCCTACAGGCATGTCAAGCTTGCGCAATATGGTAGCGTCAAGTCCTTGCTCTTGCATACGAAGGGGCACTTCGTAGATAGTAGGCATATCGAGGCTTTGAACAACGGCCTCGGGTGAAACATTACAGAAAGCGGCTATCTTGCGACGTAGCCCTGCGCCTAATTCGTGTTCAGCGCGCAACACCAAGATGTCGGGTTGAATACCAAGGCTCTGGAGTTCCTTAACAGAGTGTTGCGTTGGCTTCGTTTTCAATTCGCCTGCGGCAGCGAGGTAAGGCACATAGGTAAGGTGAATGCATACAGCGTTCTTACCCAAATCCCATTTTAACTGTCGAATGGCTTCAAGGAAGGGTTGGCCTTCGATGTCGCCTACGGTGCCACCGATTTCGGTGATAACGAAGTCGTACTTCTTGGTTTTGCCTAAATAAAGCATATCGCGCTTTATCTCATCGGTGATGTGGGGAATAACCTGAATGGTCTTGCCAAGGTAGTCGCCACGGCGCTCTTTATCGATAACGCTTTGGTAGATGCGTCCTGTCGTAAAGTTATTGTAGCGTGTAGTGTGAATGCCTGTAAAGCGTTCGTAGTGTCCGAGGTCTAAGTCTGTCTCTTGCCCATCGTCGGTCACGTAACACTCGCCATGTTCATAGGGGTTGAGCGTACCGGGGTCGATGTTGATGTAAGGGTCGAACTTTTGAATCGTGATGTTAAATCCACGAGCTTGTAACAATTTGCCAATTGAAGCGGCAATGATACCTTTACCGAGTGACGAGGCAACGCCTCCAGTCACAAAAATGTACTTAGTCTCTGACACCATTTTTGTTCTTTCTAGTAAGTTTCAAATGTTTCAGTTTGCAAAGTTATATATTTTTCTACTACCTTTGCAGCAAAAAGTTAAAAAAATGGACGCAAAGGTAATCTTTCGATATTTTAAGGAGTTGACTGAAACTCAGCAGCGACAGTTTGAACAACTGGATGCACTCTATCGTGAGTGGAACGCAAAGATTAATGTTATATCGCGTAAGGATATTGACAATCTTTACGCTCACCACGTATTACACTCTTTGGGCATAGCCAAGGTGATACAGTTCCGTGCGGGAAGTAATATTATGGACATCGGTACGGGGGGAGGCTTCCCAGGCATACCTTTGGCCATACTCTTCCCTGAATGCCACTTTAAGCTAATCGACAGTATTGGCAAAAAGACAAAAGTGGCTGCGGCTGTGGCTCAAGCAATCGGTTTGAAAAACGTAGAGGTAGAGCATCGCAATGTGATGGAAGAAAAGGGTAAGTATGACTTCGTAGTGAGTCGCGCCGTGATGAATGCTGCCGACCTTGTAAAATTGGTGCGTAAGAACATCAGTCGCGAACAGCGAAATGCTTTGCCCAATGGCTTAATTTGTTTGAAGGGTGGAGAATTGGCTGAAGAGTTGGCTCCCTTTAAGCATACATCTGAGGTGTGGAACCTAAGCGATTACTTCGAAGATGAGTTCTTCACTACTAAGAAGGTAACTTATATACAACTTTAATTGCTATGCAGATAACACGGTTTGAGGTAAATATGATAGCAGAGAATTGCTATCTGTTATGGGACGAAGCTACGCTTGACGCTGCTATAATTGATTGCGGTGCATTCTATCCCGAGGAGCAACGGGATATAACAGACTTTATAGCCGAGCATAACTTAAAGTTAACCCATTTGCTTAATACGCACGCCCACTTTGACCACTTGTTTGGTGCCCAATACATATATGACACTTATGGTATCGGCGTGGAACTCGGTATGGATGACAAAGATACTTATCAGCATGCAGCGGAGCAGACCAAAGCATTCTTGCGTGTAGATTATCCACTACAGTTGCCCCCTGTCGTGCAATATCTGAGTGCAGGTGACGAAGTGCACATTGGGCATATCACGTTGCAAGTAATAGCAACTCCAGGTCATACTCCTGGTGGCGTATGCTATTATTGCGCAGAAGAGGGCGTCTTATTTAGTGGCGATAGTTTGTTTCGCCATGCCATTGGTCGCTGCGACTTCCCTGGTGGTAATCAAGCTTCGCTCGTAGCTTCCTTACGTCAAAACGTACTTACGCTTCCGCCTCAAGTAAAAGTATTGCCCGGACATGGCGAAATGACCACCATAGCAGAAGAAAAGCAGATGAACCCATACCTTTTGTAATCATAGGAGATATGCGCAAAATGGTTGCAATACGAAGTATTCATAGGCGATAGCTTTTCCTCTTCTTATTATTTGACATTACCATATTATAGCAAAAGGCTCATTCAGAACGTGTCTGATGAGCCTTTTACACTTTCTATATTAATACTATTGTCTTGGTATTTCTCCAACGCTATCAAAGACATTGATTGTCTTTTGTGAAATAGTGTATCCTGCCAAAATGCCAATGCCTCCTGATATGTTAGAATAAATCTTAATAGGGTCAGCTATGCCAAGGTCAATCATTCCTCCTTGTAATCCTCGATCGTCGGTTTGGTTAACCAATACGCTAACTAAGTATTGGTAGTACTGTTTTGAAATAGCGTAAAGCTTGAAGTTACGTTTCATTTCAGGCTTTCGCCAGCCACCACTGTATCTGTCGGCTTGTACTGTCTCTTCTAACACAAGTGTGTGTCGTTGTCCGTTGATACCACGATCCGAAAAAGGCAGACCATAAGCACAATAGGGCTTCCACCCAGGTAGTGTTTCATGTATATCGTTTGCAAGTGCTTGAAACACCAATTCATGTGTAAAGTCTCTTTCTCCCATCATGACGTCCCTTTGTGCGTCTACTTCATTCCACTGTAAGAAGTAATAGTTAGTTTCGTTTGTAGGGTCGTCAAAGGTAATGCTATAGGTGAAAACAAAATCACGATCGGTATAAATGGCAAGTGGCCCACGTCGTTTCACATCGATGTCAAGTAATGATACACGATAGGGAATGGTATCGTAAGCTTCAACTAATTTATCATTAAATACAGTACTTACTTTGACAATGTCTCCTTGCTTGGGCTTTATTGTTGATAGGTAAAGATGTCTTGATTCATTATAAGTAAGAGTCTCACATTCTTGTCCGTTGATAGAGAGTAATATATTGAGCCCCTTTATATATGTACGTTCGTTGTGCTTATCTGAGAAGAAATAGGGGCGTGTTGCTGAGACTGCGATTACAGAATCAGGACATATAAGTGAGTTAAGCGTAAGTAAATTCTTGCCTTCATTGTTCTTAAAATCATCAAGATCTACCTCATGATAGCACGATGTAGTAAGTAATGCTAGTAGAGCGCTGAATAGCAGGTTTGAATATTTGCTCATATTCTTGTCGTTTAGAAGATGTAAGTATATGATACAGATGGAATGGTGGGTATAAAACTTAATGTCTTGAAAGCTCGGTGCCATTTATCTTTATTGGAGGTAAAAAAGACATTATTCTCGTTGTCTTTCTGAATGGTTATAGCATTCATGTGGCAGTATGCATTATACAAGCTAACATTCCAAATGGCCTTTCTCCCTTTCTTAAGCTTTTTGTTTATGTTTATAGCAATGTCCAATCGATGATAAGCCGGCATTCTTACATTGTTGCGAGACGAATAATAGTCAATGCCGTCAATTTCGTTTCCATAACCTGGAGGGCCTACTGTCGGTGCATCAGGAAATTGACTTCCAGGAATGTCGTAATTATACATTGATAAAGTCAATCTGTTGCCTGTCATATAGGTCCAACCTGCATTGAACTCAACTTTTTCGTTTAATTTATAGGCCGCGTTAATATTGATTTTGTGTCGGTTGTCAAATTTGGCTGGAAACTTTACCCCATGATTTAATTGACTAAATTTTCGCCAGTTCCACATTAATCCATATCCTATTGTGCCCGTAAAGGAACCTACTTCTTTTGTAAAACTTAGGTCAATTCCATAGCTCCACCCTTTACCATTGGTTAGTTTGTCAGCCCAATTAAGTTGTGGGTTAAGGACAGAAATGCCTTCACGGTACTCTAATAGATTGTTCATCTGCTTATACCAACCTTCAGCTGAAAAGTATATGGCGTAGGGTAATGCTCCATAGAGTCCAATGGCATATTGATTACTATATAGTGGCTCGAATTGTTTGGTAATGGGTTGCCATAAGTCGGTTGGTAGATTAATGTAATTACTTGAAATTTGCTGAACATATTGAGTCATTCGCGCATATCCCAACTTTATACTATAGTTATCACTTATGGCATATTTGATTGATGTTCTAGGCTCGATTGAAGCAAATTCGTGGTTTTGTATGTTGTATATTGTACTGCGTAGTCCTAAATTAAGTGCTATTGCATCAGTAAAGTTAAACGTATTGTCGGCATAGATAAAAGCTTCATTTGCCTTTATGCGTGAACAATGATTATCATCATTAAGTGTAAAATTTTTTGATGTTGATTTATTTAGTAATTGTTCTGGTAAATAGTCATGTAGCACGTAACCTGTTCCCACGTGCAACTGATATAGGTGTGAAAAGTCGGCAGTATAATTTATTTTTATGCCAATATCGTGAATGCTATTATCTGTTTTACGCAGATTAAATCCGTATGTTGACTGATCGGCAGTGTCTGATTGGTATTCTCTTTTCTGACTATAGGTTGATGAGTAGTCGCTATAGTATAATGATGTGGTTAAAAGTCCTTTTCCTATTAACCAATCAAGTGCACCTAATACACCCCAATTGCCCCACGATAGTTTATTGGTGTTTTCGTCATAAAAGTGAGTACCTTTTGAGCTATTTGTGTTTGGTTGTCCATTAACACCCACAGAGTTCTCGTCATTGGCTTCAAACTCTCTTTGTCCAATTTTAAAGTTGTCATGTCCATAGTAGCCTATAAGATAGGTAGAAATCTTATCATTCAGCTTATGGTCAATGCGAGCATTAAAATCCATAAAAGCGTAGTTCGCAATATGTCTTTTGCCTTTTTTCTTTTCTGCACTATTAATGATGGCCAATGTCGGAATAGAAACGACATCTATCCACGAACGCCTTACTCCAACGCTAAATGCCGTTTTGTTTTTAACAATAGGTGCAGTTAAAAAGACATTGGCACTTAAAAGTCCAATATTTATTCTACCGTGAAATTGTTCAAAATCAGGTCGCTTTGTCTTTATGTCAGTAATGCTCGAAATGCGTCCTCCATAAATTGCAGGAAAGGACGATTTATAGAAATCGACGCGATTAATGGTGGCTACATTAAACGATGAAAAAATACCTCCGATATGACTTACATGATAAAGTGGTAGCCCTTGGTATAAAAACAAATTTTGATCATTATCGCCTCCTCTAACGAGCAAACTTGTAAAACCCTCAACTCCTTGTGATACACCAGGTAGTGCTTGCAATGATTTTACGATGTCAGGCTCGCCAAACATAACGGGCTGCCTATTTATCATATTTTCATTTAGTGACACATGTCCCATTTCGGGCGTTTTTAAGTTTTGCTCTGGGCCAAAACCTGAAACAATCGCCTCTTTTAAACTATGGGGCGTTTCAATTAATGTATCAGGCTGTACTATAATGCTTGCTGCGAACGTAGCATTAGCGGGGAACATAATGCTCCCCGCTAATGCTAACATGTAATTTTTCAGATTTATCATTTGGTGGTAAACTGTAAAATTAATCCTTGATTCTTATGCCAATCTAATGGGTGGCCAGTGAATGTAGCTGTGTAGTCGTAGGTGATATTGGCTATGGTAGTTGTTCCGCTAAATCCTTCCATATCAGAAATAGTCTCAAATGTGGTAGTTTCTCTTTTTGTTGGAAATCCTATGACTTTAACTACAGTTGTATAAGTAGGGTCTGCTGCTGCCCACGTCGAATTGGTGTGTGGCTCTATGATGGGTCTGTTTTTTAGAAATTCAGAAGTTAGTGTCACTTTTTCTATGGTAGGCACTTCTTTGCCATCTAATGTAACAGAAAGTTTTTCTCCTTCATAAACTCCATCTCGATAGCTAGGGTGTGATATAGCTGAGCCGTCATCATCATCGCTACAAGCTATGTAAACTAATGATAGGCAAAATAAGCAAAAACAATATGTAAATAGAACTTTTTTAGTCATTACTACTTTGTTAATTGATTATGTACAATAGCAATTAAAAAGAGCTTGCATACATTCCTTTTTGGGCGAGGAAAAACTTGAAAGAAGAAAGCTTGTCATTAAATCCAGGCAAACTTGCACATTCTTTCCTTTCTGCCGCATGAGCAACACATGTGATTGTCCTATCTGTAAATTGTCTATCGTCATAGCCGATAAATACTGCATCAACATCTGAGCAAGGAACTTCAAAAGTCCCGAGAATTATGTATTGCTTAGGGTCGTTGACAATAAAATTCGCAATTTTTAATGAAGAGCATTTATCGTTAAATTTCCAAGGGCTTTTCTTTAAATTTCGAACTTCTGTAGCCATTAACGTATCGTTTAAAGTGAAATCTAAATGCCTATCTTTGTAGTCTCTGTCATCATATAGCGTTAATGTCGCGTAGTCATAGTAGTTATCAGATGTTGAACGAGACAAACGGAAACAACTTTTAGAAGATGCTATTTCTGTAGCGGTACTTAATTCAACCCCATTGGCTTTTAAATTGGAGTTTAAGTCAGTAAAGAACTCAATGTCGTTTCCGCCTTTCATTGCTACAGACCAATGGGGATTGTTTGCAAGATCGTGCTGATAGATTTTTGAAAACGCATTGTCAAGGAATATCAAATCTCCGTTAGAATCGTAGGCTATAGGTACATTTTTATATGTAATCCCATTGTAGGTGATGTTAAGAACTTCTTCAGGCGTTAAAGCTACTTGCATCGTGGTAGCGTGGGTATCTACAGTTTCATCTTCATTACTACATGCTGTAAACATGAATGTAAGAAGTGACAATACCCCCAATAATAAGGTTTTTGTGTTGAACATTGTTTTTTAGTTTTTGACACATGAAATAGGTCATGTTCCTTACCATCTGTACTTTATAGAGTTTTTTTACAGTGGCGATGCAAAGTTATAAAAACACAAATAATCAAAGAACCAATGGTAGGTAAAATATACTGAAAAGGACAATAATTATTCTTTTTAGGACACTTTAGAAATACTTGATTTTTACGTGCTTGTGCTTTTCGCTTAGGTATTTTTACTTGTCATATTGTATGCTTTTTTGAAAAAAGTTTAATAATCAAACTGTTTTTTTGAATATATAGGGATAATTTCTTAATTTTGCGCGTATGGAGATAAAATGGACTTTGAAAAATCAGATAAATAAGATAGGTACGTATGCGTTGGCTTTCGTTGTGTTGGCCACGATACCTGCTACGGCTATGGCTCGAAAGAAAGACAAGAACCAAGGTCGTGGTATGGCAGCGTATGTTGCTACTGAACCTGACGTGTTAGCAAGTAAGGCTGTGGGCGAGAAGCGTATGATACATGCCGCAGCTGTATTTATGCGTTCGTCAAATGCTCGAATTAACTCTAAATATAAGGAAGGAATTGACGTGTCGCATTATCAAGGACGTATAGATTGGGACGCTGTCGTGAATGGTACACCTATATCCTACGTTTATTTAAAGGCGACCGAAGGTGCTTCTTTGGTAGATGATACCTATGAGCGAAACCTTGAGGAAGCTCGTCGTGTGGGACTGAGTGTGGGGAGTTACCACTTCTATCGTCCTAATGTTGATTGGAAAAAGCAATTTGACAACATGACGGCAGTGGTAAAGTACGATGACCAAGACCTCGTGCCTATTATTGATATTGAACATCGTGGCTCAGTGAGTGATGAGGCTTTTATTACTGACTTGCGTTCGTTTATAGAACGAGTGACGGAGTTCTACGGCAAAAAGCCTTTGTTGTATACCTATCACAATTTTTACAATCGTTACTTGCAGGGAGAGTTTAAAGACTATCATTTTATGATAGCGCGTTATCGTAGTGACTCGCCCACACTGAACGATGGGAAAGATTATATTATGTGGCAGTATACGTCTACGGGGTCAATTCCTGGCATTCGTGGCCATGTAGATCGCTCGAAGATTATGGGCAACTTCTCGCTTAATCAAGTGATGATGTAGCATTATTACAAGAATAAAAAAACTTCTGCAAAAGTTGCAGAAGTTTTTTTTTGAGCATAAGTCTTATATAGAGATCTTTCGTCCTAATTATCTTTTTCGATTAAGACAACGGCGTATGCAGAGATACCTTCTTGTCGACCTGTGAAGCCTAGCTTTTCAGTAGTAGTGGCTTTGATGCTTACGTCCTCCTCTGTGATATTCATTAAAGGGGCTAAGATGGCTTTCATAGCCGGTATGTGAGGGTTAAGTTTGGGCTTCTCTGCACAGACAGTGGCATCTATATTGCCCACTCGCCATCCTTGGTCGGCTAAAAGTTGGGTAGTCTCTTTGAGTAATATTTTACTATCTATGCCTTCGAGGTCGGCTGCAGTGTCGGGGAAGTGGTAACCAATATCGCGCATATTGGCAGCTCCTAACATGGCATCGCATATAGCGTGAATGAGTACGTCGGCATCACTGTGGCCTAACAGGCCTAATGTATGTTCAATTCTTATTCCGCCAAGGTATAAGGGGCGATTGGGTACTAACTGATGTACGTCGTACCCCATTCCAACTCTGATTTTCATAGGTGATTGAACTTTTTGGAAGTGTTAGGATAGGGTGGAATTAGCGTCGTTTCCCGAAAAGGTCGCGAATGCCGTCCATGTCGAATGTGAGCGAAACGCGGAGTGTCTGGTCGAGAGGGTTAGAGGCAGAGGTGGCGATGACATAGCCTGCGTCAATGGCCATAACGTTCATGCGAAATCCTGCACCTACAGTGGCATACTTTCGGTTGCCTTGCATATTGCTTTCATGATGATAACCAGCGCGCAAAGAGAATTTGTCGTTGTAAGTATATTCTGCACCGATGCTCCACTGAATCTCTTCCATTTCACCTTTAAAGCCGCGTTCAGAGTCACCGAACGATGTAAAGATGCCGCTGATTGACGACTTGTTGTAATATTCGCGGTCCAATCGTTCTTGGTAGTCTTCGTCAGTCTCGTCAGATCCTTGCAAGGGCATGGAGGGTACGAGGAGTTTGTTGGCATCGGCCGAGATGCTTATGCGATTGTATTCGTTAAGGGGAATCATGTAGCTTAGACCTAAGCGTAGGTTGGTGGGAATGAAGTAAGAGCGGTCGTCGCCGTATGAGATTTTGCTACCAATGTTGTTGATATTTAAACCCCATGCTAACTGACACTCGCGTTGTCCCATCATTAAATAGGTGTTGTAATAAAGCGCAATGTCTGCAGCAAAGGCAGATCCTGCGGTAGAATTGTCGTCGTAGTGGCCAGATATATCAGAGTAGATGTAGCGTAGACCTACGGCTGCCGAGAACTTCTCGCTCAACATACGTGAGTAGGCTGCATCGAAACTCATTTCGTAGGGACGCACGGTAATGTTTTCGCCTCCTTCTACTTCACCTAATGTGAAGTAGCGAAGTGAAGCACTAAGAGCTTGGTAGTCTCCTAAGCGGACATAGCCTGCAGCGTTGAGCAATGCGATACCTGTTGTGAGTTTACGCAACCATGGGGTGTAGTTGATGGCTATGCCTGCACGTGATATGGTGAAGGGAAATTTGGCTGGATTCCAATATTGTGAGTGTACATCGGGGTCGGTTGCAGCACCCACGTCGCCCATACCTCCAGCACGCGCATCGGGGGCTACGCTGAGTGAGGTAACACCTGTGCGAACTGGATTGAATTGGTCGCGTACTTCATCTTGAGCCTTTGCTGATTGCACTGTTGCGAGGCCTAAAAGTAGGAGGGCACTGCTTGTTAGCAGTGTGGAGTTATTTCGTGTCATCGTTCGTTTATATCCTTATCGTATAATAATCTTTTTAGTTGAAGTCTCTTTATCACCGACCTTGCTTCGGTAAAGATAAACGCCTGCGGGAACTTTGTTGCCTGCGTAATCAGTCAAGTTCCAATTAAATGAGGCATATCTTACGCCAGCTGCGATGTCTGCCTTATTATGCCATACGCGTAGGCCTGATACGTTGAATACTTCTGTTATCACAGGAGTAGTCGATTCAGAATTAGCTCGCTCGGTGAAGGTCGTGATAAAGCGTGTCGATACAGTAGGCGTTAACGTCGTGGCTGATACGTCGAATTTGGGTTGCTCCTTATCTGTAACGTTGAATGACAGAGTTGTTGTTGTATTGTTATCGAATACGTCCCATATTCGTAGTGTAGCAGTGTGTGCTCCTAATGAGAGTGTGGGTAAGGGGTAGGTGAGCAGCCCTTCGTTATACTTGCCAGCTGATAGGGTGAAGTAGTCACTTACTTTATATACTTCATTGCTATTGCCGTCGAACCAAAGTTCCATATCATGGCCTAAGTTGCCCGACATCATTGATATTCCTGACGAGTCAGCAATGGTGGCATAAAGCGTGGCGTCTGCCCCCACAAAGCCACCGTTGGGAAAGTCGGGCGCATTGAGGTACATGTAGACGTTAGGGCCTATGGTATCAGCCTCTTCCGTATTGGCACTACGCCCAAAGCAGAAGCGGTCAAACGTTCCGTTAAACTCCTTGGTGTTATCATTGTTAACAGCATAAAGCGATAGTTTTGAGGCGTTGGTCGAAAGTTCAGCGCCACGTGGTATGATAACGTCTATTGTAAATTTGCCATCTTTTACTTCCACCTTTCCGTCAAACATGTTTTGTGTATAGTCGGTATATTGGAAGTTTTTGGCAGTAGTGTTGCCCGTACCTTTGCATGTGATGGATTGTAAAGGTGCGAAGATAGTCGCATAAAGAGTTCCATTAAAGCTTGTGTCGGGAGAAGGATTGCTTGCATTGTTGTAGACGTATCCAGAGAATTGGATAGGACGGCCAACGGCCATGTTGCTAAATGAGTTAGCACCTAATGGAACGTGGTCAATGCTATCAATGGCTATACCCGTCTCGGCATATGCCAAAGTGAGTGCAGGGTCGCCGAGAAAAGTGTATTTCAACTTGTTCATGGTGGGGTCAGACCCAATGGTATTGCCGTTCGAAGTAGAAGTAAGTAACTCTACCTTTGCATAACGCATAGCATCACCTATGCTGTAGCGTTTGCCCGTATCGTCCTTTTTGAAAAGATACTTTATCAATCCTTTATTGATAGCGCTGTTGTAGTTAGCATAAACAGAGCGTGAAGCACATATAACCCCCATGGCTCCACCATTGCGATTGAATAGAGCGTTGCGGCCAAGGTCGGAATAGGTGTTGTCGTAAGGAGTAATTTCGCATGAAGCAAATATCCACAAGGGCATAGCAGAACAAACGTTTGTCTGCATGTCGCTTTTGTCAATTAAGAAGTAATGTGATAAGCGATCAGGGTTACCATGTCCGTTGTAGTTGAAGATAAGTGCCCCTTGTTTCATCGAAGCCTTCAACTTATTAGTGGCTTGCGGTATGGTGGTACCTTTGGCCTCTGCCGCAGTAGAGTAAGCATCTAAGAAGATGCGGCGCAGCATGAACCCTTCGTTAGCAGATTGCTGTAGTTGCTTGGTAACGCCTTGAGCGTCTTGCATGTGTAAGTTGTTATTACCAGCATCGGCTATGGCCCACATATTGTTTTTCCATGCCCCAGTGTTTTCGTTGCGGTCGTAACGAATGGCTTGGTCGACGAGCCATTTAGCACTCTCTTCATCGCTGCATAAGAAACGGCCTATTCCGAGGTCAAGTTTTTCAGTTACGATATTGCTGCCCTCGTTGTCGTCTAACATGCCATAGTAATCTTCTGTAACATAGTCGTAGAGCGTACCAAGTTTATATTCACCTGTTTTCTTTTCCTCTTCGCTACGTTCGTAGGCCAATAGATAGTCGTCGGGCGAGCTATTCTTCATCTCGTCGCTTATCATGCGGTTGTCGTAGTTACATTCACCGAAGAGTAGTAGATAGCGAGGAGCATTGTCCATTGACTCCGCTTTATCGTAGAGCATTTTGAGGTAGCGGCGATAGGCAGAGGCATCAGGGGTGCCTGACGAGAATTCATTATATAATTGGTCAGCACGCACAACTTTAACTCGCAGTCCGTTCGTATCGCGATGTGCTTGTGCTAAACGTTCTGCTTGCGCCGTAAGTTTGTTAGATGCTGGTACTATAATAACGTAGTCGATGTCCTTGTCAGCGTGTAAATTTTGATTTTCTACGTTACCGACAATTGTGGGAGAATCGTAGTTCGCGGCAACGTTAACGACTACATATCGATCAGAAACGTCGAACACATGTGCTTTATACGTATTTCCCGAAAGCGTGCCTGGTAGTTCGGCCACTTGTGATTGAGCGTCGCCCAACTTCCACACGCGCGTATTATTATCTGCTCCTTCAACGCATAGTAAAATGTTGCCATGCTTCTCAGTCGTAAAGGCCTTGTTACATTGAGGCGTTAAGTAGCGTTGGTAGGTGGCGTATAGGTAGTTAAGACGTCCTTTAGCCTGTGTGAAAATTGCAAATCGCGCCTCTTCATTCGTTTCGAGTTTAAAACTACCGTTATAGCCGCGTGCTTCTTCTCCTTCTCCTAATTTAGAGAAGTAACCGCTTGCCATTTGTTTACCATCAGTCGTATTGGCAATGGTGAAAGTAGACGTACTTTTAGATGCGGCTGTAACGTCGTAGGCAATTTGACATTCAGCCCCCGTGTTGCCTGGAAGTGATAGTTTAAAGGTATGGCCATTCTGTAAGTCATTATTATCGTAGAAGCGACGTCCACCGCCATACCAAACAAAGGCTTCGTTGTCGTTGAGCGCATGGTCGATAACAGTAGTTACTTCTTCTGTGGTTTCACTTACGGGAGCAGCTAACGTCTCTAATGAGGCAGGTGTTTCGTCTGCTTGAGCTTCGGTCAAGAAGTAGTAGCTATAGTTAGAAAAGGTGTTGCGCGTAAACTTTGTGTTGCTATTCCACGTTAGCACGCCTTCAGCATAGAACAAGACTGACCCCTCGCGGCGGTAAAGTGGCACCTCGTTTAAGTCGTCAATTAAGCCATTCTTCCCTGTAAAAGCAAAGTTCTCAGCAATTAATCTACCACCGTAACCATAGAGACGAACTTTAGAGGGATCAGTAAACCCTGCCTTCTTTAGTTGTTCATTCGTTAACTGATAAATACCTTCTTTATCGACTTTTATTTTGACCCACTTCCCCTCCGCTAAGACAGAGTTATCAGCATATCGTTGTGCTTTATCAGTCGCTAAAGTCGCTTTGATAGCAGCCCGTAGGTAAGTAGCTTTTATTCCCTTGTTGTGTACAATAGGCTTTAAATCGTATTGTTTGATAGCGAACCATTCGCCTCTGCGTTTCACAATAGGAGTGTAGGCAACGTCAACAATCGTTTCGCCACGACTGATACCACGATTGATGTAAAACTGAACTTGCTCTTCAGCTTCAAATCCCTGTTTGCGTAGCTCGTCAATAGTTTTTCTTGACAATCTTTCGTATTCTGGATATTCTATTTTGAAACTGACAGAGTCTGTTGGCAGCAGTTGCCCCAAGTTGAACTGTTCTGTTTTGCAAAACGTTTGTGCTTGAAGGCTTGCCGTCATTAACGTCGACAATAGTAAGGTGGTAGCTCTCATGTATGAATCGTTGCTAAAGTAGTTCGAATGTTAGATTTTGTGTAAACGCTATATACGTAAAAACGTACAAATATACTTGAAAGTATGGACAACATGAAAACTTTTGCGCATATTCTTATAGTAAGTTGTCACTTTTAGCGGGAAAAGTCAGCTTATTTGATATTGAACGATACTAAATGTGTGTCGTTAAGTGATAGCTTTATGTTGTCATCGATATTGACTAGTAGCGCTTCCATATTTAATGGCGTGAGTAAAATGTCACCTTGGCGCATGGTGTAAAACTCGCTGATACGTTCTATTTGTCTGTCAATCACTTCTAATAAAGGTCTTGTTTCAAATTGACAGGAATAGGTCACGTCGTTAAGTTGCAGGTCAGCGTGCATTTGTTCTGTCAACGTGTCGCACTTCCTTTCAGCAACAACAACAGCGTTGTCAAAACCAATGGCGAGTTCCCAAGGGCGATTTTCATGTTGTAGTTGTTTAAGTAAATCGTGTGCAATGAAATGAATGCCTAATGTAATGTCATTCATATTATAATAGCGGTGTGCAAAGCGCTGGCTAATGCTACGTCCTAATCGGTTGATGCGAATGCAACACACAAGTTGAGCCATACATTGCTTCGTAAAGTCAGGTATGAAGAACGGACGATTCTGAATTAGCAATGCGGTGTCAGGAATAGTCGTTACGTCTACATCATTAAATAACGTATTGTCGTTCGTTTTATTGTGTGGGAAAAATCGGAAAATCTTCATTTTGTAAAAGTTGGTAGTTATGGAGTGGTGGGGAAACTGTAAGGCAATGCTTGCCTTAAAACGTTTAAAAGTTGAGAAACTGAAATGTACTTCCTAATTAATATAAAGAACTTTCAATTTCTCAACTATGTAGTTATCGGTTCAGAATAAACTTGAGGCTAACGCCAAAATCCTGTGTAGTAACGGGGTAAGAATTTGACGTAAGAAGCGGTTTGTTCATCTGACGGTCGTAGTAAGCCGTCAGCGTAAGGTATTTGCTCAGCGCGTAGTCTGCCGAGAACGATACTTGTACAGCCTTGTTACCACTTGTAGCTTGCGTCAACTGCGTAAGAATGTCGCGGTTAAGAGCACTCTGATTACGCAGTGTGAGGTCAAAGCGGAGGTTCAAGTCGTTAGCAAAGCCGCGGCTATTGGTGGTTGTGGCTTTGTTGCCAGTTCCAGACTTCTTACTCTTAACCGTTTTCTTCGGAGCAAAGAGGTTGAGGTCGGCAATTTTGTAGCCAAGGCCAATTACAAAATCGTTAGAGCGTGTCTCGGTTAGCTGTTGTGAAGTCATGCTCAGGGCCAAAACACGTGTCTTACGCATTTCAACCTTCGCGGTCAAGTTGTTTTGGAAAGTCATGTCAACACCAATAAGAGGTGAGAAACTTTCGTTAATGCTCACCGTTGTAACATCGTACATACAGCTAGGCACGGGATTGCCCGATGCAACGTCGTTGATAAAGCCAAATCCGTTCATGTACTCCATGTAGCTTGAATACGTATTGTACGACCCCACAGAGTAAACGCTCTTGTAGGCGTGATTAAGATTAAAGCTCTTGAACGTTTTCTTCATTTTTGGCAATTTAGCTAAACCACCATAGCTGATGCTCCAGTTAGGCAAAAGTTTGAGCATGGCGGGGAAGATGTTCAGTCCCGTGTTGCCCATGGTATAAGCATTCAAGAAGGCTGGTATCATAACTTCGGGTGAATAAGCGCTAACCGTACCATTTGCGGGATCGAAAGTTGAACCTGCCAACGTAGAGTTGGCGGGGTAGGGGGCTCCTACATATTTTTGCTCAATTTGTTGGCGATAGCTTTCAAGCGAACTTACAAACTTGTTGAACGTTTTACTCTTGTACCCCTTGTCTGGTGATCCAGCCTTTTCAAAAGCCGAACCAATAGATATGGTAGTCATAGTAAACGAACCCGTTTGTGTAGTAGGCATACCATCAAACATGAACTGAATGCTGCGGTTGCGATTGACGTTGCGTGAGGCATTGAGGTCAATCTTAACGTCACGGAATGGTTCAAGTGTAGCTCTCAGTTGTAATGACTCCGTTAGAGCAGAAGTGGCAGGCGTAGAAACACTGTCGGCCATTAAGAGCCAACCGCGTTGAGCCGCTTTGTTGATGTAACCCTCATCGGTAGCACCAAAAGCAAAGTCAAGTCCAGGCGAAAGCAGACCACCCAACTTTCCTTGTCCAAACACATTGCCCACGTTTGGCAAGAATCCCGGTACGTTCATGTTGAAGCGGTTCGTATAGTTGACGCTAATGTTGCGCACCATCATTAAGAAGCGCGTACCCAATTGTAGCGTTTTATACCACCCTTGATCTTCCTTACGCTTTTTAGGCGTTACAGTAATCTTTATGCGGGCAGTGTCTTTTGACAAGATTTCAATCTTGTTATTATCCACGACCTTATAACGCAGAGGGTAACGACTGCCGTCAGTGCGTAAAGCAGTAACACGTAGATTCTTAGACCGTTGGTTGTGAAGCAACGTCTGTGTCGTGTCTGCCTTCAGCGTGAGTTCCTTTTGGAAGTTCTTCTTCTCGTTTTGCTTCGTCTTTGTCTTAGGAGTTTGTGAATATTTCTTGTTCACTTTCTTAAGGAAGTCGGAGTGATTATATAGAGTTTCGAGATTAAGACGGCCGTTACCCGTGATGTTGCGAGAGTTGCTGATTGTATTGCCGAGTGTAGAGCCGTCTTGCAACTCAGAGCCTCTTGCCCAGTTGTACGTAGCGTTGTAGGAAACATCTGTTGTAATCCAATCAAAGAGAGGAATCTTGTTGAGTGGCAACTTCCAAGAGAAGTCAAAGTTTTGCTGATAGGTCAAAGGGCGACCTAAGTGTTTAATACTTTGCCAGACGGAGTCCTTCCATGCCGTATAACGGTCGGGGTAAAGGTCTTTATTAACAGCCGTATAGGGTTGTTCGATTTCAGCATTCGTGCCAGACGAGAAGTTGGCGTGAATGTTTTTGGTCAAGTCCCAACGCAATTGGAAAGAACGGTTCCACAAGAAGTCGCTCGACCAACTCAAAGGTAGAGATTGGTTATCAAGATTTTCCATGTCGCGCTCCTGTAGCTCGTAGTAAGAACGCGTAATGTCAGAGTTGAAACCAATATTTTGCGGTAAGAAGTTGATGCTTTGGTCTTTCATGATTTTGAACCATTTAGACTTCTTCTTCGACTTCTTAAAAGGTTCGAATGCCTTTAGGTTAGGCGACCAATTATAGTTGAAGTTGTACTTCCAATTTTGGTTCTTCTCCCAAGCTGTCGTCTCGCCCGTAGTGTTACGTGAAGAGTAAGCATAGCCAAACGTAAAGTTAGCGGGGTCGTAGGGCATAGGGTGCGACTTGGTCGAAATGTTAAATCTTGCTCCCGAGATGCTGAAGTTGCGATTAATCACAACATTCTCAGCAATGTTTCTGAGAGAGTCCTTTTGTGCTTTGTCGGGCAAAGCATCTAAGGCATCCTTCAACTCCATGTCCGTGTCGAGCGGATTGTAGCGGGGCGAAGTGCGTTGCTTTGCGTAAGAGTAATAAATAGGTGCGTTCAATTTAGCCTTTTCAGGCAAGAACTTACCAGCATTAATGCTCGTGGTCACGCTATACTCGTAAAGGTTGTCGTCGCGACGCTGACTTACAGTCTCTTCCAATCCACCAAAGCCTTCGGTTTCGATATGTCCCGTAAGGTTGACCGTAGCCAGATCTGATAGTTGAATGTTCAGTTGTGACTGTGCAGCCCAACCACCTTTATTCGTAAACTGTTGCAAGCGCAATTCATTGGCCCACACTTCAACGTTTTGAACGGTGCGTGAGTTGTTGCGCACACCAATCATGATAGTACGAACCTCGCCCAATGAGGGATTACCCATTACGCTTACCTTATTAGCTGGACGTGAGGGGTCGTATTCGGAGTAGAGCTGCGCATACGAAGTTAGTCCTAATGCCTTTTGCTTGTTGCGCTTGTTCTTAGTGTCAGTAAGCAGCGACAAGTCAATGTCAAGCATATTGTCGTTAGGCCAAACAATACGTGCATTGCTGGTGTTGTCGGCATATCTTTGAGCAGGCGTAATCTTCAGAGGAATTTCGTATTCGTAGAAATTGTTCTTGTAGTCCGAACCTAAACGAATAAACAATGAAGTCTGTCCGTCCTCAACGGCCTGTTCGCCAATAAGAGAGTTGGCGTGAGCAAACATTTGCAAATGCTTATAGCGGCGAAGGTCGAGTGACGTGTTCTTGTACACGGCACGTGCATCACCGCTGGCTAACTGCTTAATGGTGAGAGAAAGTGCCTGCTCGTTATTCTGCAATATTTGTGTTTGTCCAGGGTCAACTACACGACTAATGCCAGGAGGCATAATGTAGTTGACGGGTTCTTTGGCATTGTTCTCTTCAAAGTTAACAGCACTTACCTCTAATGTGCCACTCACATCGGGAGTCTTGCCTTGGTAAAGTGCTTGCTCGTATGAACGCCATTCACCATGCACTAAGTTGAGCGTAGCAAAACGCAGTACAACAGGTTTTTCAAACCCTGTCATAAACATACGCATAAAGCGAATTGAAGAGAAATCAGAAATACCACCTACGCGCTTCTCGTACTGATCGACAGGAATGCGGAATTGGTACCACGTGTATTCGCGCGTCTTTCCGTCGCGTGTCTTTTGACTTGCTACACGCTTGTCGACAATGTAGTTTTGTCCTACTTGCATGTTGCTCTCGTCAATGCGCACGTGGTATTGGTAGTACTTTTCGTACTCATTGAGCGTGAAGTCTTGGTTGATGTCTTCAACATCGGGCGTAGTCTTGTAGGCCGTACTATAACGCTCAGGAGAGTTTTCCGCATCGACCGAGTTGCCGTTCGGATTGTTAATGTACTTATAACGGTCTAAGATAGAACGGCGTTCGCTATCGTAGTCCGAGCCGCGATAATAGTGGAACTTATCCGCAGACGGACTGATGAGTATGCTGTCATACACTTCAGGACGTACTTTAGACTGAATGCTATTTAAAAACTTCGCGTAAGCCGGATAGCTCTTTTCTTGTTCCGAACTTAAACCATTAAAACCCACATCTTGCTTAGCGCGTGAGCCGCTTGAAGTATTAAAGGCGTAAGTCACGGTATTTTGGGTGGGAACGCGTCCCCAAATGGTCTCCGTGTATTGCGAAGGGTCGTCGTTAGTGGGGAGTCCACTTTCGTAAAACTTCTTACCGTCCTTCAGCACGTCTTCACTAATTTCGCCCAAGTTAAAGTAAAGGTCGCCATTAAAGGTTGTACCCGCATCGCGTGCCTTAATAAAGGGGTCGAGCATCCAAAACTCGATGTATTCGATGTTGGCCGCCTCAAAGTCCGATGTATCTAACTTACGCATCATGCCGCCCCAGCGTTGGCGCGGATTGAGTAAGTGACCATTAGAATCGAGTGAGGTATCGAGGTTGTACGGACCACGTTCATTGGGGTAGAAAGCAAGGTTAAGTACGCTTAGCGTATTAGACTCTTGCATGTTGACGCTCTTGTTGGGGAAGAGTTCGCTTTTGTACACCTCACGTACATCAGGGTCGGAGAGCTGAGCCAAGTCGTTCTTGATGTGGCTGGGTGTGAGACTTGACGAACGACGTGTGAAGAGAGGGTCAATATAATACCACGCTAAAAGAGCACGATTATAGCCATAACGCACATCATTGGTCAACTTCGACTCCTCAAACATAGAGGGAACGCTTGACAAATTCCATTCCTTAGGGTTAGAAATGTCTATCTCGCTCTTCGAGTTCTCAAAGTCGTCAATGTAGGAAGCATTGCCTTGTGCTCCTTGACTCTTACCCGCAATGAGTTGCGCAAACTCAGCGGTAAAGTTAATGCTTGAAGGCGTAGTGCAGTGAATAAAGGGCAACTTGTTCAGCCAATCTGTAACGCGTTGGCTCTGTTTCTTCCACGAAAGGTTCAAGCCCCAAAGCGTGTTGTTAAGAGGTTCAGAACCCATTGCCACCTTTGTGGTGAGAGGTTTCTCGCCAAGGTGCATAAAAGTTCCGCCCATTTGGAAGTCCTTGCTGAAGTCGTAGGCAAAGTTCATACCGAACATGGTCTTGCGTTGCATGCCATAGTCCGTGTTGCTTTCAAGACTTACGTTGATGTTGGTGCCGGCATCGAGAATGCTCTTATTAAGAATATGGACAATGCCTGAGTTATAGTCAACCGTATAGTCCGAACCTTCAGTAAGCGTTTGTCCGCCAGCGGTAACTACTACCGATCCGCGTGGCACGTTCATGGCACCTAACTGTATTTCGTCATTACGTGTGGCCTTGTATTGACCAGTAATCATGAACTTATTCTTCTCAGCTATTTGTTTCGCAATAGTGCGCGTCGAGTCATATAGTTCTTGGAATACGTATCTGCGTGCCACCTCATCGTTGCCAATCGCTTTAGCCAAAGAAGAACCGAAGGGTTCAACAAGGGGAAAGAATACACGGCCGCTTGAGGCATCAATGGTGTAACCTTCTACAAAGTCGAAGGTGCCGTTCGCACCAATCTTATTATTATTGTCTAAACGGTCTAAGCCAACGAGTGAGAGTATTTTCTTATTCTTAAGGCCAGGCTCTGGAATGTAGCTGAGGTAAACACCCGTAGTATCTGAAAGGAGTTTTATGTCAAGTTTAAACTTATCCTTCTGCACTGAGGTCGCACCTAATGAGTAAACGTTTTTCATCATCAAGTCCCAGTTGCCCATTTGAGGAGTGCAGGCGGTATTTTTGAGCGTCTTAACGTAGAGCACTTCTTTCGTGTCTTTACGGTCAGACGAGAGTTCGCCCACTTGATAAGTTTGTCCCTTGTAAGTATACTCGTAGGCTACGGCCAAAACTTGGTCGGTCTGTAAAGATTGTTTCAGCGACACATAGCCTAAGGCAGAGTTGACCGAATATTCAGAATTTGACAACTTGCGGGCTGACTCCAACTTCTCGTAGTCTACGCCTCCCACAAAGCCCGCACCGTCGAGTGTAGTCGTAGCTGTAGAAATGTTGCGAGAGTCGGTTAGCGTGCTATTCAACGTGGCATAAAGTGAGTTCGCATTGTTGGCAGGATAGCTTACGCTACCTGCTACCCACATAGGGTTCGCTATCTTGTCGTGTTCCGCTAAGTCGGTAAAAGCCAATACATTACGAGTGTCGGTAGTCGCACCCGTCTTATTGGTTACCCACACTTCGATGCGCTTAATTGTGATGCCCGAAGTGATGTTGGGTAGTTGGCGCATATTCTCGTCATAATGGTCGCGAAAGTAGTGTGAGAGGAAGAAGTGACGATTTTCATCATAAGCATCGGCAGAGAACTCGAAACTTTGTAACTGAGCACCGCCTTTAGAACTTACACTTGACGACGACGACTTCTTCTGAGCCACCACGGTCTGTAGTTTTAGCTTGCCAAATTGCATGTCGGTTCGCACACCAAAGAGTGACGTTGCACCGCGCACTAATGATGAATTAGTGGGCATGCTAACGTTACCAGCCTCGATGAGTTTGATAATTTCATCTTCTTTGCCTTCGTAGCGTAACTTAAGATTCTGTGTATCAAAGTCGAAGGTAGCCTCAGAGTTGTAGTTAAAGTCCATGTTTACCTTGTCGCCCACTTTACCATTTAGGCTAAGGTTAATCTTCTCGTCAAAGTCGAAACCAAACACCTTGCGGTTGCGTTCAGAGAGGCTTGGGTTGTCAGTGAAGCGAGTGTTTGCTCCCACTTTAAGTTCGGCCGAACCTTGTGTTTTAACGCGTACGCCACCAGGACCAAACACCTTATTTAGCGGTCCGAGGTCAAAGTGCATGTCAGTAAAGTCGAACTTGTCCTTGCCCTTGGCCTTAAACTCCTCAGCATTCTTTGTGCGGTAATAGTTGGCGATAGAGCGCTTCATCATCATGTCTTGATACTCTTTCCATGTCATAGAAAAAGGAGTGTCAAGATAGTCATCGCCCATTTTCGTTCCCCAAAAGAAACCGCCTGAGTTCTCGTCATATTCACCTTGCGTCTTAATGTTCTCAGGGTCGCGCAAGTCAATAACGCCACGTGCAGTGTCAGCGAGAGTGGTAGGTATCGTCTTCTTTACTTTGATGAGCGTATCTTCATCGGCTATATTTATGCCATTAAGCTCCGCAGCGTGGGGAGCTACGGAGGCAGAAGTGGCAGTGTTATAGGTTGCTCTGTTATAATGCACAAATGCTGCTTGACCAACCCCTATGCCAATCGAGGCTAGTGCGAGCAGCAGTAGGTAAAACGTACTTCTCAATGGTTAAATATTATGATTGAGGTGTTTTGATATTAGGACAGTACTAAAAAGGGGGGGGCGAAGTCTTCATGCTTTGAGGTCGCACAGTAAACTTCCAGTTGGGAACAAATGCGGTTGCTTTGTAACCTAATAAAACGTCCACTATATACCTATATATAATAGGTACTTCAAACGCCCATTTTTAGAACTGATCATTATCCTTTATGGAGTGTATCTTAAAGGCTGATTTTTCGGAACACCTTACCCTTCCCTTTGAAACTACAACATTTTCAAGGCCTTCTTGATAATACCTTCGACGGGCAGATTGGGGTCTTCCTTTACTATCTGTATAACCACCTTCTGTGTGGGGACAGGCGAGAAGCCTAACACAGCCAAAGCTTGTACGGCCTCTTCAACTAAAGGTGAAGCAGCAACCGCATTACTGCTTGTTCCGCCTTCATTACTTGTAGCGCCCATAAAGCTTGTCATCTTATCCTTCAGTTCGACAATGATGCGCTGTGCTGCTTTGGGTCCAATACCCTTTACGCTTTTTAATGATCGAGCGTCTTCGGTTTGAACGATATTAGCTAAGTCAGCGGGGGTGAAAGCCGAGAGTATCATGCGTGCGGTTTGTCCACCAACGCCCGATACGCTGAGTAGTAATGCAAATAAGTCACGCTCGATGCGAGTAGCAAATCCAAAGAGTTGGTAAGCGTCTTCGCGAATTACTTCATAGACGAAGAGGCGTGCCTCTTTCTTATTTTGAATAGCAGTGTAGGTGTTAAGTGAAATGCTAAGAGCATAACCTACGCCTGAAGCCTCAATGACGGCTTGTGTAGGTGTGACTTCATCAACGATGCCTCTGATGTACTCTATCATTATAAACGAATATTGAGTTTTAATATTGTGCTTCGAGAGAATTTATTTTCGAATTAGTTGCAAAAACTCTTCACGCGTCTTAGCTTGCGTAAAGGCACCGCAGAAGTCGGACGTGACGGTTGTTGAGTCATCCTTTTCAACACCACGCATTTGCATACACATGTGTTTGGCCTCTACCACAACCATTACACCGAGAGGAGAGAGCGCTTCGTTAATGCAATCTTTGATTTGTGTGGTAAAGCGTTCTTGTACTTGTAAGCGGTGTGAAAAGATGTCGACAACGCGCGCAATCTTTGACAATCCCGTGATGTAGCCATTGGGAATGTAGGCTACGTGCACTTTACCATAGAATGGAAGCATGTGGTGTTCGCAGAGAGAGTAGAACTTGATGTCCTTTACAATGACCATTTGGTCGTAAGCCTCATTGAACTTTGCTGAGTTTAACACAGCCTTAGCGTCCATTTCATAGCCGCGCGTAAGCGTTTGCATGGCTTTCGCTACGCGTAAGGGCGTCTTGAGCAGTCCTTCGCGTTCAGCGTCTTCGCCTAATAGCTTTAGTATTTCGTGATAATGATATTGCAGTTGCTGCAACTTAGTTTCATTTTCCATTGCGTAATTCGATTGGAGAAAAGGAGTAGATAAACTATTCCAATTTAATAGGGAATGTTCACTTCGCTTGCAACGACGCGTACTTCGTAAGTGATGCGTGTGCGGCGTATTTTGCTGACATATTTGTGGGCATCTTCGCGTGTCTTAAAGTCGCCAACGTGTGTGACCCAACGTGGTGCTTCAAAGCTGGGATAAGAAGCCAATTCTGGAAATTTAGCACGGCATTTTTTGCCCATCTCAATCGCCTTCTGCTTATCAGCACGCGAGTTGCCTCCAGTAAAGATGCAAATGCGGTAGCCGCGAGCTTTGTGGCGAACACGATTGATATAGGTGTGAGATTGTGCAGGGTTGCCACCGTGTGATACATTGTTCGCTGTATTGTTTCTGGCCTTTTCGCTTTTTTTCGAAGCGTTGGTCGCTGTTGCGTGCGAAGTTGAAGTGTGTGAAGTGGCGGTCGTGTGATGGCTTATTTTGCCTTCATTGGTTGAGGTACCTGTAGTGACAGGCTTGTCACCAGTAGCGGGTAGGGCCGTGATGCGCCCTTTCGTTTCAGACTTCTGTTGTACTTTTCCATTCACCACTTGTTCTATTTCTGGTGATTGATTAATAATCACCGTACCTTTTCCAGCTTCGTTTTGACGTAGTTTCTCTGTATAAGTTTGCTGTGCGTGGATTTGTACTGCAAAAAGGGTGAGAGCAATGAGCGTATAAATAAACTTCATAAAAAAGGAGAAAATTTATGGAGAGTTAAAGAGGTTATAAGGCTGAAGCAAATCTTTAGCCTTATAACCTAAAAGTAATGGAATTCAAGACAATTTCTGATTTCTCTTTAAGATTCAGAAGATAGTCTTATGCCTTCCAAGCGTCGATAATGCCCTTGAAGTCAGCAGCCTTCAAAGCAGCACCACCAATCAAGCCACCATCAACGTTAACCTTAGAGAAAATTTCCTTAGCGTTAGAAGGCTTGCAGCTACCACCGTAGAGGATAGAAACGTTCTCAGCAGCTTCAGCACCGAACTTGTCAGCGATAGTTTGACGAATGAAAGCGTGCATCTCTTCAGCTTGGTCAGCAGTAGCAGTCTTACCTGTACCGATAGCCCATACGGGTTCGTAAGCCAAGATGATGTGTGAGAATTGTTCTGCAGTGAGGTCGAAGAGTGAACCTTCAAGTTGAGCCTTAACGATTTCGTTCTGCTTACCAGCTTCGCGGTCTTCGAGTACTTCACCGATGCAGAAGATAACGTCGAGGTTGTTAGCCAAAGCCAAGTTAACCTTCTCCTTTAAGATTTCGGGAGTCTCGTGATAGTAAGCACGGCGTTCGCTGTGGCCAAGGATAACGTAGTTGGCACCAGTGCTCTTTACCATTTCGGCAGAAACTTCGCCCGTGTAAGCACCGCTCACTTTGTCAGCGCAGTTTTCAGCACCCAAACCAATGATGTTTGAGTCGATAACGCCAGCTACAGAAGCGAGGTGGATAAACGGAGTGCAGATGATAACACCGCAGTTGGGCTTGTCGGCAGTTAATACTTCGTTTAATTCCTTGGCCAAAGCCACGCCTTCCTGCAGGTTCTTGTTCATCTTCCAGTTACCTGCAACGATTTTCTTTCTCATGATTCTTTTGAGTTTAAAACGTTTAACGTAAATATGATGTTTGTAAAATTTGTGTCCTATCCATAGCGCGTCGAGCACAATGATAAAGCCTAATGGAATGACAAACCATAGGACGAGTGTCGTAAGGGGGTGTGCGTTATTATTGGTGCTCCACGCTTCGATGTTGTCTTGACGGTCTGTTAATTCGGGTAGGTTGTTGTTGCTCCATTTGTTGACTACCTTGCCGTCGTGCAGCAATAGCAAACCAGGATTAGAGCGTACCATAGTGCTTAACTCCGTGTCTTCAGCTAAGAGAATAGGGTAGGCAGCGCCCGTGCGGTCAATCCATTCGCGAAGGTCCTCGCCCGTTGATGCTGTAGCCATGTAAAAGGCGTACGAGTGGTCAACGCAGTAGTCGTAGAGATCGTTGATGCGGTCGCAGCAGCCGTCATCGGCTGTGCGAACTGAAGGCACTGTGAGTAAGAAGGTATAACTTGAGTCGCTTACGATGTCAAGTGTGCGATCTTCCTCTGTTCGGGCATCGGCTAAGTAAAAGTTGACTAACCCTTCAGCGTCCTTGCATTCTTCACCCATTAAGGCTGCTCGTATGTTGCCCCCAGGCTTGTAGGCTGAGAAATCAATTATGGGCAGGTAATGGAAGGAGTAGAGGGCTAACGTAATGGCGTATACCCATGCGTAGATAGATATAAGCCACGCGTTGTGTTGGGTGATGAGTCTGCGATGACGAGTAGGACAGAATTGTACGATGAGCGCTGCTGCCAAGAGAATGATGTTCTTGCCGAGCGTTTGCCCATTCGTTAGCTTGATAGCGTCACCGAAACAACCGCAGTCTGCTATGGGGTTGCTCGTGTATATCCATATAGTAAGTAGGGTAAACACGAACATAAATAAGGTGACCGCACGAGTTGTAAATCGGCGATTAGCTCCGATTAGCAGGTAAACGCCTAATACGAACTCTATCGTACCTAAACTCGCTGCCGCAAACTCTAATAGTAGAGAGTTGCTGCTTAGATGCCAACCAATGGCTGCCGTATAAGCATGTAGCTTATTGGTCATGCCCATAGGGTCGGCTACTTTGACAAAGCCTGAAAATATAAAGGTTAGGCTGAGCAGCAACCGGCACAAGGTGTGTAACGTTTGAATTGAATATGTTATCGCTTTATGCTTCAACGTCGTTTTCTTCCTTTTCGATGGTTAACTTAATGAGTGCAAAGACGGCATAGTTCATCATGTCCATGTAGTTAGCAGCAATGCCCTCACTCACCAAGGTCTGTCCTTTCAAGTCCTCAATCTGTTTGGTGCGGAATATTTTCATAAAGATGAGGTCGGCATACGAACTTACGCGCATGTCGCGCCATGCCTCGTTGTAGTCGTGGTTCTTCTTTAGCATAAGCTGAAGTGCCTTTTGTGCCTCAGCATCATAAAGTTGCGCTGCTTCGTCAATGCTAATATCCTCAGCGTTAGCCACCCCCTTACTTAATTGTATAAGGGCAATGATGCTATAGTTTACAATGCCTACAAACTCAGGTATAATACCTTCGCCTACTTCGGAGTGCCCCTTCATTTGTAGAGATCGTATACGAGCTGCTTTGATGAAGAGTTGATCGGTCATAGTCGCAGGACGCATAACGCGCCACGCTGTGCCGTAATCGTGCAGTTTCTTGAGGAATAGGTCGCGGCAATCGCGCATTACTTGCTCAAACTCTTGCTGCGTATTTAGTTGTGCCATATTTGTAGGTCAATGTTTTTGAGTCAATTCTTTAGGCTGCAAAGTTACACTTTTTGCGCTAAACGCGTGCTTTTTCGTTTATCTTTTATGCAGCAATGGGTTTAGTGGTGAGGTGTGAGACTTCAGAACGCCCTAAATAGGCATTGGGGTTACGTATATTTTACCTTTGCATATTTTATGTTCCATGTTTCATTTTTATGTTACAACTTATTGATTATCAATACTTTTGAAGACTGAAATATAAGACTTCTATGTTTCACTTTTAGTTTCAATGTTTCATACTAAAAACACTGAGGGAGAAAAACAAAAACACTGTGGGAGCGATTCAAAAACACTGTGGGAGCGATTTCAAAACACTGAGGGAGCGCTTTCACGCTCCCACAGTGTTTTGAAAAGTGAAACATGAAACTAAAAATGAAACATTAAAGTCGTATGTTTCATTTTCTGAAATGATTGATAATCAATAAGTTGAAACATAAAAATGAAACATGAAAGATAAATCAAAGGTTTTGAAAACGTATAGAGATGTGAGGCCCAAATTGCAGTTTATTGATTTTATCCACGTACCAACAAACGAGGCTGTGCAGCTCTCTGCACAGCCTCATTTAGGACAAGAACATAACAATCTAGTATTCTACTTAACTCGATGCAAAGGTACGGTGACTTTGGACCTTTGGCAATACCCATAATTAGGTATTTACGAAAATTTCGCTGTTTAACGTAAGCGATAGCCGAGGCTAATAAGTGCGCTGACGTTGCGTTGGCCTTGCGTGTTGAACTTTCCGATACCCCAATCAGCTTCAAGGCCGAGCGTAAAGCTAGAGGGAAACTGATAACCTACGTAGGTCTGTACGCCATAGTCGAAACGATGTGTACCAGGTTCACTGAAGGTCTTCTTCTCATAATAATAACGCTCAGCTCCTCCTTGCTCAGTATCGCCCTTAGTCTTTTGTTTGCCATTGATGCCGTAGGCTACGTAGGGGCCAACTCGGAATACGACGTAGCGGCTCTCGCCTGTGCGTAGGTAGTAGCTAAAGAGTAAGGGAAGCTCGATGTAGTTTTGTGTGGCGGTACAGCTCTTAATGGCTTTGAGTTGTTGACCGTCTTCACCGATGACGGGATTGTGGTCTTTATCAAAGGCATTGACCAATTGGTTGGGGTCTTTCCACCCCTTGCCGTATATTTCTATACCAGGGGTGAAGGTGAAGTGTTGGTTAAACTCGAGTTCGTACCCCAATCCTATTTTGAATGCTCCTATGACCTTGGCTCGTCCGTAGTGTGAAGAAAAGCCACCCCCTATCTTTAGTTGCAAATTTTGAGCTTGCGCAAAGAAAGGGAATAAGAGTAAAAGATATAGTATTCGTTTCATTGAATTGTGAAGTATTCAGTACACATTCTGTTATATAAGTAGGCTTTTATGACTCAAAGAACTGTCGCCAATCGTCTTTCTTGCGTGACTGCTTGGCTGGAGTGTAGTCGGCAGACTTCGAGGCGTCTTTGCGCTTCGACTTTTTCTCTTTCTTCCACTGTTGCTTCATGGCGCGAGGGTCGGCCGCTTCGGCAAAGGTGCGGCGCTCACCGCGACGGCGTTCGGGCTTCTCGGCACGTCGATTTGAAGCACGACGGCCATTAGGTTGTCCTTCAACGCGGTCGGCATGATCGACTACAACCTTGCGGTCGCCTACTTTGACGCGCTTCATCTTGCTGAGTACGAGGTCAGCGTCTTCGTTGGGTACTTCAAAGAAGGAGCAATTATTGGTTAAGTCGATGCGGCCGATTTCAACCTTTCCGCCCTTAACGTAACGATTGACGAGGTTGATGATCTCGCGTGCATAGAAGTTGTCGCGTTTACCTAAATTGATAAATAAGCGGGTGTAACCCTCCTCTGCTTGATGTCCCCCTTCAGCGCCTTTACGACGTTCGCGACGTGACTTGCGCGTGTCGTCGTCGGTGCCTTTGCGGTCGGCAGGTTGCTCAATGACGGGGGCATCGGCATAGTAGCGTAGGAAGTGGCCGAACTCACGGCTTACGATGCGCTTGATTAAGTCCTCCTTTGTGAGCCATTCGAGCTTGCGGAAAATTTCGGGCAAGAAGGGGGCTATCTCTGTATCGTTTACCTCGATGCGTTCGAGTTCGTCCATTACCTTATAGAGCTGTTTGGTACAGATCTCTTGCGGTTCGGGAAGCGTACCCGCTTCGAACTTTTTGCCAATCACCTTTTCGATGATGCGCACCTTGCCCTTTTCGCGTAAGTGAATGATAGAGATGCTGGTGCCTCGCTTACCTGCACGCCCCGTACGGCCTGAGCGGTGGGTATAGTTTTCAACGTCGTCGGGTAAGCCATAGTTGATGACGTGAGTGAGGTCGTCAACGTCCAAGCCACGTGCTGCTACATCAGTGGCAATGAGCAGTTGCGTGTGGTGTTGGCGAAACTTTTGCATGGTCAAGTCGCGCTGCGCTTGTGAAAGGTCGCCATGTAGGGCTTCGGCATTATAGCCGTCGCGAATGAGGTGGTCGGCCACTTCTTGCGTTTCGAGTCGGGTGCGGCAGAATATGATGCCATAGATGCGAGGGTAGTAGTCGACGATGCGTTTAAGGGCTGCGTATTTATCTTTGGCATGAACGAGGTAATAGATGTGGTTGACATTCTCAGCACCTTCGTTGCGTGAGCCTACTACTATCTCTTTATAATCGTGTAAGTAACTCTTGGCGATGCGTTCGATTTCCTTACCCATGGTGGCAGAGAAGAGCAATGTGTTGCGTTCGGCAGGAACGCCTGCTAAAATTTCGTTGATGCTCTCAGTGAACCCCATATTGAGCATTTCGTCGGCTTCGTCAAGTACGACGTTTTCAACTGCATCGAGTTTGGCCACCCCACGGTTCATGAGGTCGATAAGTCGGCCTGGCGTGGCTACAATTACTTGTGCTCCCTTTCTGAGTGAGCGAATTTGGCTTTCAATGCTTGAACCACCATAGACGGCCAGTACATGGAGATCGTCAATATAGCGAGCGTATTCCTTTAGGTCGCCAGCAATTTGCAGACAGAGTTCGCGTGTAGGACTGAGAATGACAGCTTGTGTGCGGCGGTCGTTAGGGTTAACCTTTTGTAATACAGGTAGGCCGAAAGCTGCAGTCTTGCCCGTACCAGTCTGTGCTAAGGCTATGACATCGTTGCCTACGCCTAAAAGGTAGGGGATAACTTCTTCTTGCACGGGCATGGGGTGTTCGTAGCCCATTTCACTAATGGCGCGACGTATTTCGGCCGACACGCCTAACTCTTCAAATGTTTTCAATGTATGTAATTTTTAAAGACAACACTCACGAAGGAATAACTGCTGCCACATGATTTTCAAAACGTTTAGGCTACAAAGTTACGCATTTTCGCTGCATTATTCTATTATTCATCTCTATGAATGAACATTAACGAAATATTTAACGAAAAAATATGGCTCCATAACAACGGTTTATCAAACACAACCATTGTTCCACGTCCTTTCCCAACGAAAAGGGATTTTTGAAAGCGTCAATTGCCCATAATTAAGCATAAACCACTAACTTTGCACGTATACATAATAACAAATCATCAAGAATAGAAAAGTATGTCTGAAAGAAAAGTACGCGTGCGCTTCGCACCAAGCCCCACAGGGCCTCTTCATATTGGTGGTGTACGCACTGCCCTTTATAACTACCTCTTTGCACGCCAACACGGTGGCGACATGGTATTCCGCATTGAAGACACAGACTCTAACCGTTTCGTACCCGGTGCTGAGGACTACATCATCGAGTCGTTTAAGTGGTTGGGTATTGAGTTTGACGAAGGTGTAAGTTTCGGTGGCGACCACGGTCCTTACCGTCAGAGCGAACGTCGCGACATCTATCGTAAGTACGTAAAGCAACTACTCGATGCTGGCAAGGCTTACATCGCTTTCGATACGCCTGAGGAACTCACCGCTAAGCGCGAAGCCGTACAAAACTTCCAGTACGACGCCCACACACGCCTTGAGATGCGCAACTCTCTCACGTTGGGCGAAGAGGAGACACAGCGCCTCATCGAAGCGGGCGAACAATACGTCGTACGCTTTAAGGTAGAACCTGGCGAAGAGGTACACGTAAAGGACATCATTCGTGGCGACGTACGCATCATGAGCGACATTCTCGACGACAAGGTGCTCTATAAGTCAGCCGACGACCTCCCCACCTACCACCTCGCCAACATCGTTGACGACCACTTGATGGAGATTAGTCACGTAATTCGTGGCGAAGAATGGTTGCCCTCTGCTCCTCTCCACGTGTTGCTTTATCGCGCCTTTGGTTGGGAAGACACCATGCCTGAGTTTGCCCACCTCCCCTTATTGCTCAAGCCCGACGGCAAAGGCAAACTCTCTAAGCGCGACGGCGACCGCCTCGGTTTCCCTGTATTCCCCTTGGAATGGCACGATCCCAAGTCAGGCGATGTCTCTTCCGGCTATCGTGAGAGCGGCTACTTGCCTCAGGCTGTTATCAACTTCTTGGCTCTCTTGGGCTGGAATCCTGGTACGGATCAAGAAATCCTCTCTATGCAAGAACTCATCGAGCAGTTCGACCTCTCAAAGTGCTCTAAGAGCGGTGCAAAGTTTGACTACATCAAGGGGCAATGGTTCAACCGCGAATATATCATCAATACGCCCGATGCCGAACTCGCTCCTGCTTTTGACAAGATACTCAAAGAGAATGGCATCAACCAACCCATCGAACGCGTTGAAGCCGTAGTGGGTATGATGAAGATGAAGAAGATTAACTTTATCAAAGAGCTTTGGCCCTTGTGCGACTTCTTCTTCATTGCCCCCTCTTATTCTAAGGAAGACAAGTTTACACGTAAGAATTGGAAGGAGAACACGGCTGCTGAGATGACGGAACTTCTCCACCTGCTCGAAGGCCTTGACGACTTCTCTATCGAGAGCCAAAAGGCGGCCATTGACGCTTGGGCTGCAGAAACGGGTTGCAAACCTTGGAACCCCTGGCGCGTTTGCCTCGTCGGCACAGGTAAAGGCCCTGATATGTACGAACTCGCTGCCTTCTTGGGCAAGGACGAAACGATTGCACGCATGAAGCGCGCGCTTGAGACATTAAACGACTAAGCGCTTAACACTAACACGAAAGAACGCTGAACCTTAAGTTAAAAACTTCGGTGCGCTTCGCACTTTTTGGTTTGAACATTAATTATCATTCATGAGCCGTTAATTATTCTTTTCTTAATGGTTAATGAATGATAATTAATGTTCAAAACCAAAAGCGCGAAGCGCACTCCCAAGAAACTTAACGTTTTGCGCCCCGTTTGTTGGCAATTAACGTTATACCATGAAAATTCTCCACGTCAACACCTCCGACACCGTAGGCGGAGCCGCCATTGCCGCTTTGCGATTGGTACAAGCTGAGCGCACCTTAGGACACGACGCTCAGTTGCTCTGTCGCGACCACACGTTGCCCGATGATACGGAAGGCGTACTGCCACTACGCACTACCCTGTGGCAACGCAGTTTGAAAGCCGTAGAGCGTACACTCATTATTGTGCAAAACGGACTTTCGATGCACAACCTGTGGCGCATCGACACGGCACAGTTGGGTATCGACATCACGCGACTCAAAGCCTTCAAAGAGGCTGATATCATTCACCTACATTGGGTGAACCAAGGCATGCTCTCGCTGCGCGACATAGAACGCATACTGCGTAGCGGCAAACGCGTGGTATGGACACTACACGATATGTGGCCCTTCACGGGGGTATGTCACCACGCTGCCCAATGTGAGCGGTGGAAGAGCGGCGAAGGGTGCGGCAAATGCCCTTTACTCAAACGCCCCAAAGCGGTAGACATGAGTGCGCGCACCTATCGACGCAAACTGAAAGCCTATCGTGCGGGACACTTCACGGCCGTAGGTTGCAGTCGTTGGTTGGCAGGTTTGGCCGCAGAGTCGCCCTTGTTTGAAGGACAGCGTGTGGTGAGCATTGCCAACGTGATAGATACGGACTTTTACCAACCTACCTTTGCCGAAGGACAACCCTCACAGGCCAATGTGCGCCAAGCGTTAGGCATCAGCGCTGAAGAACGTGTGTTGCTATTCATTGCACGCGACGTGGCCGACCCTAACAAGGGCATCAATTTCTTAATCGAAGCACTGCAAGCCATAGCCACCCAACAACCCGAATTGGCCGAACATATTACGCTACTCCTTGTAGGACTCAATAGTGAACGTTATGCTACGGCCTTACCCTCTCCCGTTAAAGGGCGTGCTATCAACTATTGCAGCGACGAGGGCCAACTGCGCCAACTCTATCAAGCGGCCGACCTCTTGGTCATGCCCACCTTAATGGACAACCTTCCCAACACCATTGCTGAAGCTTCAGCCTGCGGTCTGCCCACCATAGCCTTTGGCGTAGGAGGCGTGCCTCAAATGGTCGAAACGGGCGTTAATGGCTACCTTGCGCAGCCTGAGCAGGCCGCAGACTTTGCACAAGGTATCATACGTTGCCTTTGCTCCGATAGTCTGCAAGCTATGGCACGCAACGCACGCACCATAGCTATCAAGAATTACTCGCCACGCAGTGTGGCGGAGGCATATTTGAACTTATAATTTTTGACTGAAGTTTCGGATTTAACAAGGGCGGGCTGAAAGCCCAATGGAGCACATAGCCCAGG
>ENA-OWPL01000158-OWPL01000158.1-human-gut-metagenome-genome-assembly--contig:-NODE-158-length-52129-cov-35.354822_pt1 | contig 52129 bp, 32 predicted proteins | sample MGYA00248263_ERZ651844 | MGnify/ENA primary metagenome ERZ651844 (study PRJEB26924, sample SAMEA4378256) | human gut metagenome | biome: human gut; feature: human-associated habitat; material: faeces...
GGCAAACGCCCAACTTCTTGATTTTCAATCAAAGTCCAATTTAGAGCGAGTTAGATTTGTTAACACTTCAAGAGAAGTTTGTTTGTATAGGAATTCTGTTAACTTTTACTTGCTTATTTTTCTCTTTTCCGCTTGCGTAATTGTCATAATTATTAGAGGCTATTACCACAAAGTCATACAATTCCATTTTAATTTTCCGTAGAATCTCGCAAAAATTTAAAATAAAACTACAGTATTCTCGTTTTCTATTTAAAATAATTGCTAGTACTCGCAAAAATTTAAAATATGATTATATCTCGTGATACCTATTTGAACAAGTTGATTGCGCATAAGCACAATCATCTTATCAAGATTATTACAGGAATACGCAGATGTGGCAAGTCATATCTGTTGTTCAAACTATTCAAGACTCATCTCTTGGATAATGGAGTTTCTCCATCTCACATTATAGAGATAGAGTTGGACGACCGCATCAACAAACACTTGCGTGACCCAGATAATTGTTTGGTATATGTAAGAAGTCTCATCAAAGATTCAGATATGTATTACCTTCTGATAGATGAAGTACAATACATGTCAGAATTTGAAGATGTATTGAACAGTTTCTTGCATATTGATAATTTGGATACTTATGTTACTGGAAGTAACAGCAAATTTTTGTCAAAGGATATTATCACTGAGTTTAGAGGACGTGGTGATGAGATACACATGTATCCGCTTAGTGTTGCTGATTTCTGTGCTGTGCATCCTGAGTTATCATGGGAAGAATCTTGGAAATTGTATTGGAAATTTGGTGGCTTGCCTTATGTGGCAACGTTGGCTGACGAAGAGGATAAGGTAAGCTATTTGCAACGATTATTTAAAGAAGTATATGTCAAGGATATTGTAGAGCGCAATCATGTCAAGAATGATTTAGCCTTGGAACGCTTGCTAGATATGATTTCGTCCTGTATTGGCTCTCTTACAAATCCTCTCAAGTTGGAGAGAGCATTTAAAAGTATGGCTAACATTACTCTGAGTTCAGCTACCATCAAAACTTATTTGGACTATTTTGAGGATGCCTTCTTGATAGAGAAAGCTGATCGGTACGACATAAAGGGGAAAAAATATATTTCGACTCCGTCAAAGTATTATTTTACAGATGTTGGTCTTCGCAATGCTCGTCTCAACTTCCGACAGCAAGAAGAGACTCATATCATGGAGAACATCATCTTTAATGAATTGCTGATAAGAGGTTATCAGGTGGATGTGGGGATTGTTGAGATATATGAGAAAGACGAACAGGGCAAATATGTTCGTAAGCAAATAGAGGTAGATTTCGTTGCCAACAAAGGTGAAAAACGTTGCTATATACAGTCTGCATTCTCTTTGCCTACATTAGATAAAGTTAATCAAGAGGAGCGACCTTTGCGCAATATTTCCGATTCGTTCAAAAAGATTGTTATCGTAAAAGATAATATATTACCACGTGTTGACGAGAGTGGTATTGTAACCATCGGGCTGAAAGATTTTTTATTGAATAACGTTAGCATTTAATCTTGTATTATTCGAAACAAACAAAGGAGCAACCATTTCCTAGGTTGCTCCTCCACTATATATATATATAATAAGGTGTTATTCCTCTGTATAAAGCACTTGAATCATCGTCTGTCCCACTGCCTTCATCACATTCTTGTCGAGATGAGCCATATCGTCACTCACGGTATGCCATGTAGGACCGAAGCTGCTCTGCTGGCAGTCGGGATAATAGGCGATGACGTCAATCGTAGGAATCTTCGCCTTCTCGTTGACTGGGATGTGGTCGTCGGTAATCATGCCACCATCACTCTTAGGGAAGTAAGAGCCATAACCTGCCTGGCGAGCCGCCGACCATACCTTCTTGACGATTGCAGAAGCATACTGCTGTGACATGCCCTCACGATAGAATTTGGCTCCTTGTCCTCCTACCATGTCGAGGAGGATGCCATAGCGAGGGAAGTAACCATCAGGCTTGTTCTCGCTCCAATATTGAGCACCCAATGCCCAAGAATCTCCACTGTCTTGAACGTCAGACCACTGAGGTGTTCCCCAGTCCTCTGTATCAAAGCAGATGAAATCGACCCCGATGCTCGGATTGAGTTTCTTGTCTATCTGCAACTGGCGAGCGATTTCCAACATCACGGCAACACCACTCGCTCCATCGTTGGCAGCCATCACAGGCTTGTGCCAGTTGGTGCTATCTGGGTCGTTGTCTGCCCAAGGGCGACTGTCCCAGTGGGCACAAAGCATGATGCGAGTCGTAGCCTTCGGATTGTAGTGGGCGATGATGTTGGTGTTCTTCAATACCGTTCCATCATATCCCTTCAAGTCAGCCTTCTGAGTTTCCACCTCGCAACCGAACTGCTTGAACTTCTTCACGATCCACTCGCCACACTTGTCATGTGCCTCGCTATTCATCGTACGAGGTCCGAAGTCGCACTGTGCCTGACAGAAAGCCAATGCTGAATCGGCATTGAAAGCAGGTCCCACTGGGTTCAACTTCTCAGCTTCCTCCACCTCTTCCGTCTCTGGCGAACTCAACGAGTGGGCATTTTTATAGCTGATGCCGCCTGCCACTACTCCAGCAGCCACCACCAAGCCTAATATCATCTTCATTTTCTTCATTTCTTTCTTTTTCTCGTTATAAAGCATTAGAATTCTTCACTCTTCATTCTTCACTCTGCACTTACCTCACGCTCTGCACTTGCGCCATCACTCTGAGCCAGTTGCCGCCCCAAATTTTGGCGATGTCTTGCTCGCTATACTTGCGACGAAGCAACTGGATGGTGAAGTTGATCAACTCTGAGGAGTCAGCTAGTCCACGGATGCCGCCGTCTCCATCAAAGTCGGTGCCGAGTCCCACGTGGTCGATGCCCATCACATCGATGGCATGTTCTAGATGAGCGATAGCATCCATGATGTCTGCCTCTCCCTCCTTCTTCAAGAATCCGTGATAGAGGGTGGTATGAGCCACACCGCCCTTGGCTGCCAAGGCACGCATCTGGTCATCGGTCAAGTTGCGAGGCACATCGCAGAGCACCTTGCTGCTACTATGGCTGCACACGATAGGTTGACTGCTGATTTCCAATGCATCGTAGAAACTCTTCTCACCGCCATGACTCAAATCGACCATGATGCCGAGGCGGTTCATCTCCAGGATTACCTTCTCGCCAAAACTGCTCACGCCGTTATGGGTATTGCAGCCACGGGCACTGTCGCAGATGTCGTTGTCGCCGTTGTGGCAGAGCGTGATATAGACGATGCCTCGCTGGGCAAAGTGCTTCACATTGGCGATGTCATGCTCTAGGGCAAGACCATTCTCGATGCCGAGCATGATGCTCTTTCTGCCATTGCGCTTGTCGTTGTAAAGATCGGCAGGTGTACGAGCGATGCTCAGGTAACTGCTGTTCTTGCTCACGATGTCCTCTATCTTGTCGAAGATGAGGTCGGCATATTGGGCAGGTCCTTCCACATCAAACGCCACCTTGCTGCTGAAGGTCTCGCCTATCTTAGGCTGCGGCAAGTAAGCCACCATCGTGGTAGCGTCTTGATGTCCATCAGTCATCTTATGCAAATCCACCAAGATGCGGGGATCTCGATGGTCGAAACGGATGCCCTGTGGGAAGAACATCGGGGTATCGCAGTGGGTGTCGAGGATGAGGATACGCTTATGCAACTGCTTGGCCTCATAGAACTCGTTGGCTTGTCCCACGAGCCACTGGAATATCTTAAGCCCCTCATCTTCCAACCACTCCGGATGCCATTGCACGCCGAGGATGGATTTATATTCGCTACTCTCCACCGCCTCGATGATGCCATCGGAAGACTTGGCGATGGTACGCAACTTCTTGCCCGGTACGCTCACTGCCTGGTGATGGAAAGAGTTGACAAATATCTTCTCCTGCTTATATATATTAAATAAGGTGGAATCCTTCACGATTTGCACGCTGTGGGTGGGTTCCTCACGATCGGCATCCTGCGAATGCTTTACTTCCTGGTGGATATCTTGCTCCACCTTTCCACCCAAGGCGATTGCCAAGGTCTGGATGCCACGGCAGATGCCCAGCATCGGAATCTGGCGGTTGTATGCCAAACGAACGAGCAAGAACTCTGCTAGGTCACGCTCACGGTTGATGTTGTGCAGGTGTGGCGAAGGCTCCTCGCCCATCCAGAGAGGATTGTGGTCGCCACCTCCCGAAAGAATCAGTCCATCGAGACGCTGGAGTGTATTGATGATGACATCGGCATCAGCCACAGGAGGGATGATGACGGGCGTGCCGCCAGCTGCAATCACTTGTTTGTAATATCGGTCACGAAGCGTGGCATCTACTCCCTCATAGTTGGCAGAGATGCCGATGATGGGTTGGTGTTGCGCTTCGGGAAAAACAGAATAGACACCTTTGAGGTGTGAGTCCAAATCAAATGTTTCCATTTGCTTACCTTATTAATATATATATGTAGAAGTTCTAAAATGACATGGCTAAAGAAACTCCAAGAGTATTCAAAAAAAAAATGGGATGCTTGTAGGCATCCCATCATTTTCATATTATTCTTCTTCCAAAATAACAGGAATCTCACGCTTGATACTCTGCTCCAACGAGATGAGGGTCTCGGTGGAAACCACGCCTGGGATGGCTTGCAACTTATTGTTGAGCAAGTCCATGAGCTGCTCGTTGTCACGGGCATAGAGTTTGATGAGCATGGTGTAAGAGCCTGTAGTGAAGTGGCATTCCACAATCTCTGGAATGTTCTGCAATCGCTCCACCACTTTCTTGTACATGTTGCCACGCTCCAAGTTCAATCCCACGTATGTACAAGTAGAGTAACCCAAGCTCTTAGGGTTGACATCGAATCCACTACCAGTGATGAAACCAGCTTCCATCAGATGCTGAACTCGCTGGTGAATGGCTGCACGAGAGACACCACACTCTGCCGCTACGTCCTTGAAAGGGATGCGGGCATTCTTTGACAAGATACCCAAGATCTTTCTGTCAAGATTGTCTATTTTCTCCATTTCTTTTGTTTTATGTTATTGTATCTTTGATGGTATTATCTTATACCAGATAGCAAAATTAAGAAAAAGAATTGATACTAACAACAAAAAGCACGAAAATTTTGTATTTTTCGTGCTTTTTGTTAGTTTTTGTTCTCTTTTTAACCAAAAGAGATAGATTTTCCCTACTTCCTTTTTTACTTTCTTCTCTTGCTAGAAGCCTTCTTGGCAGGAGCTTTCTTGGCTGTTGTATTAGCCTTCACGCTCTTAGCCTCAGCAGGAGCAGCCTCCTCCTTGGCAGGTTCTTTCACCTCTGGCTTGACGATGCTCACCAATTCTAGGTCGAAGACCAATGTAGAGTAAGGAGGAATCTGACCAGCCTGGCGAGCGCCGTATGCCAACTCTTGTGGGATGTAGAGTTGCCACTTACTACCTACAGGCATCGTGGTCAAAGCCTCGGTCCAACCCTTGATCAAGTTGCCAGCCTTAAACTTATCACTCTTCGTACCATGTTTCTTGGTTGAATCAAAGACAGTACCATCTATCAAGCGACCCTCGTAGATGACCTCTACCTCATCGCTAGCCTTTGGCACCTCACCATTGCCCTCGGTAATCACCTTGTACTGCAAACCGCTAGGCAAGACCTTCACACCTGGCTTCTTGGCATTCTCGACGAGGAACTTCTCGCCAGCACCAGCCAAAGCCTCCTTCTGGAAATCCTCGGCAGCCTTAGGAGTAAAGAATGTGGTATCACTAGCCAATGCAGCCATGAAGCCCTCCTGGAAGAGAGCATGGCTGATAGAGTCGTTGGCACTCTTCAGTTCCTCCTTGGTACCAGGATAGACACGCTTCTCCACCAACTTGGCAATCTCCATACCTGCAGAGTAAGCGATGGTCTGAGGATTCACCCCCATGGCGAGCGCATCCTTGTAACCACGGATGAAGTTCTCCATATAGGTGGTATCCACCTGATAGCTCTGCTGCACGTAGTTGATCAATCCACGAGTGGCATTGACACCAGCAGCATAGCTCAAAGAATCGGCTGACGTTTTCAACTCAACAGGGGCAGCAGCCTTCTTGTCCTTGTTCTTGTCCTTCTTGTTTGCAGCACCCACTGTAAACAAAGAAGCACTCGCCACGAGGACGAGTGCTATCATTATCATTTTCTTCATTTTTATCTAAGTCCTCTTATATCTGAGCTCCCACAAAAATTACTTGCCACCTATTGAAAGCAACTCAATCTTGAAAATCAAGACAGAGAATGGCTTAATCTGACCCTGGTTGCGCTCACCGTAAGCCAACTCCTGAGGGATGTAAACCTCCCAAACAGAACCTGCTGGCATGTGAACCAATGCCTCTGTCCAACCCTTGATTACCTGGTTAGCACGGAGAGAGATAGGCTCGCCACGCTTGTAAGAAGAGTCGAATACCTTACCATCGATGGTCTTGCCCTCATAGTTTACCTTCACCATAGAAGTATCCTTTGGCATAGCACCGTTGCCCTCCTTGATCACCTTGTACTGAACGCCTGAAGGAAGAGTGACAACTCCTGGCTTCTTCTTGTTGGCTGCGAGGAACTGCTCGCCAGCCTTCTTGTTAGGACCATACTGCTTCTCCATCTCCTTAGTCTTGATGGCAGTCATCTTGACCTGAACGAGCTGACCAGCCTGCTCCATGGTCATCAAACCCTTCTTGCCAGTAGTATTGCTAACGAAACCTGCCATGAAGTTCTTCAAAGAAATAGTCTTGGTAGAATCCTCACCAAATACCTCGTGGTTGATACCCTTTACCATCTGGTTGGAAATCTGCTGACCGATCTGAATACCAGCATAGTAAGCAGCCTTCTTCTTGTCGTCACCAGCATTGGCACCGTCATTAAGACCCTTGATAAAGGCATCCATGTAAGTTGTATCCACGCCCATACGCTCTACCAAGAACTCTGTCAAGCCCTGAGACTGAGTGATACCCATGGCGTAGCTCAATGTGTCGATGTCATTCTTAAGATCTGCCTTTGGGGTAGAATTGCCACAGCCTACGAAAGCTGCAGAAGCGAAAGCCAACATGGCTCCGAAAATAATCTTTTTCATTTTTGCTTATTGTTTTAATTCTTTATTCTAGATTGAGACAAATGATAACCTGCGACGAGAGGGATTACTTGACAGCAACCAACTCTACGTCGAAAATCAAAGCTGAGAATGGAGGGATGGCTGCACCTGCGCCACGCTCGCCATAACCCAACTGGTAAGGGATGAAGAAGCGATACTTAGCACCCTCGGTCATCAACTGAAGACCCTCTGTCCAACCAGCGATTACCTGGTTCAATGGGAATGTAGCTGTCTGACCACGGTCGTAAGAGCTATCAAACTTAGTACCGTCGATGAGAGTACCCTCGTAGTGGCACTCCACCTGGTCGGTAGCCTTAGGAGCCTTGCCATTGCCCTCACGCAACACCTGATATTGCAAACCACTCTTGGTGGTGATGATGCCTTCCTTCTTACCATTCTCTGCGAGGAACTTCTCGCCAGCCTCCTTGGCTACCTTGCCCTTCTCGGCAGCAGCAGCCTGAGCCTTAGCCTCTTGCTCTGCGAAGAAATTCTGTACCAACTCTTGTGCCTCTTGCTCGCTCATCTGCAACTTGCCTGCGATGGCATCCTTCACAGCCTGTGCGAAATCGTCGATGTTCAAACTTTCAGCTCCCATAGAAGCCAACTGGCGACCGATACCGATGCCAAGAGCGTAACTTACCTTATTCATAAAATCTATTTATACTTTTTTGATTAATAATCTAACAAAATGTCTTAAAACGTGTGCAAAGATACGACAAATCGGGCGAAGAACAAAATTATTTGGGCAGATAACGTTGCTATTTGCGGAAAAATTACTATTTTTGTGCATTCTTAATAGTAAGAAGATTGTTTCTTTTAGAAAAAGAAGCGAGAAAGTTATCAATCAAACCATGATAATTATGAAGAAACTTGTATTTTTGACCGGTGCCGGCATGTCGGTGGAAAGTGGATTTAAGACTTTCCGTGGCAACGACGGCTTGTGGGAGAACTACCCTGTGGAGCAGATAGCCACCCACGAGGGATGGGAAGCCGACCCTACCCTAGTAACCAACTTCTACAATATGTTGCGCCACAAGCTCTATGCCGCCCAACCGAACGAGGGGCATAAGCTCGTCAAGGAACTGGAGAAAGATTTCGAGGTGACCGTCATCACCCAGAACGTAGATAACTTGCACGAGAAGGCTGGTTCCAAGAACGTCATCCACCTGCACGGCGAGCTCTCCAAGGTTTGTTCTTCCGACAATCCTTACGACTATCGCTACATCAAGGAGTTGCCAGAGGATAATTGCGAGGTGGAGCCTGGCACCAAGGCAGGCGATGGCAGTCTCTTGCGCCCCTTCATCGTCTTCTTCGGCGAGAATGTTCCGATGATAGAACCTGCTGCCGAGGCGGTGCAGAATGCTGACATCTTCGTCATCATCGGCACCTCCCTCAACGTCTATCCTGCCGCCGGCTTGATTTCCTACACCAAGCCCCACATCCCCATCTACCTGATAGACCCAGGAGCCGTCAATACCAACGGGTACTATCAGATAAAACACATCATGAAGGGTGCTTCGGAAGGAATGAAAGAACTTACAGAAATACTGGAGAAGGAGAAATAAAAACCTTATCTTACTCCCACTCTAGCCTCGGCGACATTGACTACATAGTCGCCGAGCTTCTCACACTCCTGTATGATGTCCATATACATCGTTCCTACACCATAGGTATAGAGGTGGTTATCGACATCATCCAGGTTCTGGTTGCGAAGCTGGTTGCGATAGTTATTGATTTCCGCCTCGATATTGAACGTGTGGGTCATCGTGAGCGTATGACGGTCGTGGGTGAACATATAGTTCATCTGCGTCAAAGCCTCATCCACCAACTTAAACATCTGATGGATGTTCTGGTACTGCTGGTCAGTGAAGTCCTCCTTGTTGTCCTTCTTGCGCTTGATGGTGCGAGAGATATTGAAGCAACTGTCGCCAATGCTCTCTATCTCTGAGATTTCACGGAGCATGGCACGAATCTTCGCCTTGGTATCATCACTCAGATGAGCATCGCTCACCTGGTCGAGATACTTCGCTATTTCTATCTCCATACTGTCGGAGATTCCCTCATACTTCTCGATACGCTCATAGAGCTTGTCGAAGTTCTTGTGATCCGTTGTCCCCAAGAGTTCCATCACCATACCAAACATACGATGGATGCGCTCACCAAAACTGCTGATTTCCTTCTGAGCCTCGAAGACGGAAAGCTCAGGAGTCTTCATGATACCTGTTTGGATGAAACGCAGACGGAAATCCTCATCTTCCTTATCTGCCTTTGGTTTGATAAGTTGGCAAACAATCTTCTCTATCTGTGGGATAAACCAGATGAGCACGCCTGTGTTGCAGACATTGAAGCAAGTATGGAACATCGCCAAGACGATAGGCAGCAACTTCGCCTTCTGCGCCGCCGTCATCGTTCCCTCTGGGTCGTAGCCCACGAATGAACATACCATATTGACGAATGGATAGAAGAGGCAGAGCACCCAAAACACACCAAACACATTGAACACCAAGTGAGCCAAGGCGGCACGGCGAGCCTGAGCATTGGCACCGAGGGCAGCAAGGTTGGCGGTAGCGGTAGTACCGATGTTCTCACCCATCACCAGTGCGATACCGAGATAGATAGGGAGCACGCCTGTGGAACAGAGCAAGATGGTAATCGCCATGACGGCAGCCGAACTCTGTACGATGCACGTGATGAGCGTACCTATCAAGAGGAAGATGATGATGGTGATATGACTCTTCGTATCGAAGGAACTGAAGAAATCGATGACCGAAGGATTGTGTTCCAAATCGAGGTCCTTTCCTGCCCCACTCAAGAGAACGAGGGCGAAGAAGAGAAAAGCAATACCAAAAAGGAAATCACCGAAATAGCGGCGTTTCTTGCTATAAATGAGCATGATGCCGAGGAAGAACGCAGGGAAGACGACTATCGTGAGATCGACATTGTAGCCGAGCGACATAATCCAAGCCGTGAGCGTAGTACCGATATTGGCACCCATAATGACCGAGATGGCTTGCGCCAAGGTAAGAAGACCTGCGTTGACGAAAGACACCGTCATCACCGTGGTAGCGGAAGAACTTTGCACGGCACAAGTGATGAAAGTACCCGTGAGCATACCCGTGAGCCGATTGGTTGTCATCGCTCCTAAAATGTGTCGCAACTGAGATCCTGCCATTTTCTGCAAAGCCTCACTCATCACTTTCATACCGTAGATGAGCAGTGCGAGAGAACCCAGGATCTGAAAAAATATCACAAGATATTGACTTGTACTCATAAATGTTGTTATTTGCGGAAATAATTGTTACATTTCGTTTGCAAATTTAATAAGATTTCCGCTTATTCCGAAATATTTAAGTCAGATATTTCGAGTTGTAACAGCATTGTAATATCTCTAACAAAAAAAACGGACGCACGCCATAGGGTTTGAGCGCACGTCCGTCAAAGAGAGAGAGAGATTTTATTTGATTACGTTCCGCTGAACGAGAATCTGATTAGTCATTGCCATTGTAAGTGAGATTGCCAAAATCCGAATCACTACTATTATAAGATGTATTGAGGAATCTGACACATTTCACCTTACCTGTTCCTTCCTTCGTCATCAATGGCTTTCCCACAGGGGCACCGCCATTGGTTTCGTAGAAATACAATTTATAAGAACCACCTTTCTGTGTACCTACAATCAGGTAGTTGAATGGATCACCACTGCTCAAAGCTGGATTCCAAAACTGGTTAGCTACGAAAACTATCGTCTCATCCGAAGCAATGCCTTCTGGCTTCAACTCTATCTCACCCATGTCCTCATCCTTAAAGTTCATGGCATACAAATGTCCTCCATCTACACAGTAGAGATAGGAAGCCGTAACGCCATTGATTCCATAGTAAGAAGCCTTGGCTGCATGAGAATCTTCACGAATTTGCTTCCGAGCAGACAAAGTTACACCAGCAAAAGCACCCTCGGTCAAATATAGATAACGTTTTGATGTAGAATTGTCACGCATGACAAAAAGACCTGTTCCCGTACCCTGGAGTCTATTATATCCACAACCCAAGCAGTCATAATTAGTCAAGTTTTGAGTCAATTCTTCGCCACTGTTATCACTATAGAGTAAAGGAGCTACATCTAGACTATAACCATAGCATAGCAAATTGTGGTTGATTCCATCCCAAAAAGCGCCGCCTCCATAAGAATCTATATCTGTAAAAACATATCTACTACCACCGCATTGGCCCACAGGCATACCATACTGTCCTGTAGTAGGAGAACTATAGAAAGAATATTTAGTAGCAGAACAGATGGCCTTATTGGTCATCATAATACTATACATTCCTGATGAGAACAAATAAGGGAACTCTGAATCATCCATTTTCTCATATCGGATGTTACTTCTGTCAAACACCTTCTTTAGGTCTGTAGTACGACAAAGCTTAAACTGTCCGCTCTCCGTAGTAGCATACAGCAAGGTGGTGGGCATCATTTGGTCATCATCTGGGTTGACATAATAGGCATCATACTGTATGCCCATGGCAAGCGGCTTGCCTTGCAGAGCTTGACCATCCGTGGTCGTAAAGAGGTCATTGCCTGTCTTACCATCCAATGTAATTAAGTCGATGTCGGTATTGCCCTCTTGGTTCTCCTTGAGTACATAGAAGCCTTGCGAGAAGGTGGTTCTTACTGTCAAACTTGTTTTCTTATAGACAGTATAGCCCGACTTTCCCTTTGCCTCCAAGCGTACCTGATAAGTACCTGGTGCCAAGTTGACCTCATAATGCAAGTCTTTCTCATGCCCGATAACCTCTGGCTGTATCTCATTACCTTGCGAGTCTTCCGAGCCAGTTTTGTCGCTGAGCAACAACCAAGAATAAGTCATTTCCTCGCCGCTCTCCACCTGTGGCGTAATATCGAGATATTCGCCCATATAGGCTATGTTGCTATAAGAATCGGCAATACCCGAAACCGTGATTTCGCCTACCGTTTCGCCACCTAATGAACTGTCGTCACTAAAGCAGGCGGACAACGATAGATGCATTGCCAATACGAATGTTAGATATATTATCTTTTTCATTGTCTATATCATTTATTGAATTATATACATATTGCACTTACTCAAAACTTACAGGAGTTCCGTCTGCTTCACAAAGAGGTCCTTCCCCCTGGGCAGCACGCTCAGCATTGACTTCTTCAAGTCGCTGTGCCATCTTTTGAGCCAAAAAAGTAAGATAAGCTGAATCACCATCCATGAGAGACTTGATGTAGTCATCGTCCCATTTTTCACCATTCTGCTCAATAAGGAACTGATGCTTGACAATGCCATAAGTGCCAAAATAGTTCCAAAATCCCCAAGCGTAGTCTTCATCACCATAATTGTAATTCCAATATGAAGGTTCCGACAATTGGTCGGTAAACTCTATGAAACGCTCTTGATAGAGCTCATAACCATGTGAGAAATACTCATTGGGCTTAATAGCAAACTTCAAGGTGACGGACTCTGACTTCAAGCTTGCATCACGCAGCAAGACCACCGGAATCTTGGTACGAGCCTTGCCTGCCGGAATTACATAGAATTTCTGCAAGGATGGCGTATCAAAACCTTGGTAGTGCTTACCTGCCACCGCATTATTAGCATCAGCCACTTCCACTTGTTCCAAAGAAATAGGACGGTCGTAATCTGTCACAAAGCCCATCGTCTCGACCTCAAACCAAAGCGTGTCGTCCACAGCCTCCTCTGAACCATAGACAAAAGAATAAGCACTGCGTGCAAGCTCTGACCTAAAATATTTAGTAGAGGATATATCGTAATAAAAGTTCAAACGGTTGGTGGAGTCATTATAAACTGGCAAATCCTTTTCGCAGGAAGCGAGAGAAGCCAAGCCCACCAAAGCCATCATATATATAAAAAATCTTTTCATTGTTCTCTTCATTTAAGGATTAAAATCACTTGCTGCTGTCATACTCGGAAGATGGCAATGGCAGGATATAGCTATCCTCTGTCATCGTATCCTCATCATTCCACTTCATCTTCGTTGCACCAGTTCGCTTATATACATAGAACATCTGTCCCTCGGCAAAGAACTCACGTCGATACTCATTGATTACCTCTTGATGAGCTACCTCAACAGAAGCAAATGGCTCATAAAGTGTGTATTGACAAGCAGACATATAGGTGTCATACAAACTTTGAATCTCAGAGAGTGACTCACTTGTCTCTATAGCAATGAGATAAACCTCCGACAAGCGGAGCATCGGAATAATCTGATACTTGGTCGTGAGGTAATCGGCATTAGCCTTTGCCTCATCGTACCAATATTTCTTGATAGCAGGACAAACCTGACCAGAAGGGTTTTTGGTCTGACGGTTCCACCAATTGAGATAACGATTATGAGAAGCCGTACTTCCTGGGATGGAAGCATATAGGTCGGTAAGCATCTGACTGGTGATGAAGACCGTAAATTCACGAGCCTGCGTAGTCAATCCGCCAATCAGCACATTATTGGCGTATGTATTGACATCAAACTTGCTCAAATAGAACAAGCACTCGGATGGCAAGCCATTATAGCCATTTGTCAGATCGGTGGCACCGCTCAAAGTTATCAAAGCGTTTCCATCAGCACCCTTGGCTTTGATGATTTCCATCGCAATGTCGTGCGCCTCTTGCTTTTCGCCTAGATAGAGTGCCATACGAGCATGTAATGCACGCACCGCCCAATAGTTGAGACGAGACTGACGATAGCACATATAATCATCGGCATCATCAGCCACTCTGTTCAAGGCTGTGAAGGTAGAACTGAAGATTGGATCATTGTCCTTCAGTTGCTCCTCAGCTGTCTGGATATCCTTTTTCAGATTTGCCACATAGTCGGCAAAGTTGTAATACTGAGGCATCTCGGCAATGCTGGTTGTATAAGAATAAGGAAGAGACACTTGTTTGGTAGCATTCTGAGGCATCTGACCAAACAAGCGTAGCACATCAAACTGGCAGAATGCACGGATGGCGTAAGCCTCTCCTGTCAGTACGGCACGCTTGGTCTCATTGCCCACGTTGCTACCTCGCTCATTCAAGTTCTTGATGAGCACATTGGCAGAAGAAATCACATTGAACAACTTGCCATAAATAGCTTTGATATTTGGACGAGCCTCATCTTCACTGTACTGATGGTGATAAAGGTAATAACGGTCTGCATTACTCGACTCACTGGCATTCAAATACCATAGGTTGGCCATGTCTTCGATATCGGTCATGGTCAGTCGCTGTCCATAGGCATCAGTATTTGCCATTTCCATGTAGCACCCAGTCAAGGCATCACGGAATCCTTTGTAATTCTCGAACTGATTCTTCTCCTTCTGGATGTTCTCGCCACGCACGTCCAACCAACTGTCGCAAGATGTAGTCAGAACCAAGGTGGCTAACAAGAATAATATATATTTTTTCATCTTTATGTTCCTTTATGTTATGAATGGTGGCCTAGAATAACAACTTCACGCTAGCCTGGATATTACGTGCGTATGGATAACTTGTACCACGCTCCATCTTCACGGTTCCCCAGTGAATCAAGTCATTGAAGTTCATACCTACAATGAGACTATTCAACTTGAAGACTCTCATCAAATAAGGACTCTTCAACTTATATTGCAAACTGACGGTCTGTAGCTCCAATACATTGTTGTCCATCACATATCGAGAAGAAGCCTTCGTTGAGTTATTGGAGAGTTTTGGGAAGAAGACCACATCTCCAGCCTCATACCATCGCTGATTGAGCACACGCTCATCCACATTTTGCGTTTGCAAAGCATACAAGCCTACCTCCACACGGTCACGAAGCGTAGAGTTATACACCTTTCCACCCCAGTAATAGCCGAAGGAAGCATTGAGCGTGAAGTCACCCCACTGGAACATCGTGTTCAAGATACCACGATACTTAGGATCTGCACTGCCACAATACACCTTGTCTTGTGCCCTCCAAGTATCTGTGATGTTTCCATTTTTATCTAGATAGATCTCCTTACCTGTACTTGGGTCGATACCCAAAGAACGAACGGCATAAATGGCATTCTGAGGTCGTCCCTCATAGAAGAGATTCTGAATACCACTTGCATCCTCATCCTCTGCATCACTATTCATATAGGCATCCGTCTGATCCTTGATAGCCTGTGAGAGATGGGTTATCTCGTTTTTGTTGTAAACCAGCTGAGCACCTACCATCCAGTTGATCTTGCGCTTGGCATCACGGATGATGAATCCCTGCAAGGCTGCTTCCCAACCTACATTCTTCACCTCGCCTATATTGGCACGGTAAGAAGAGAATCCCATTGCGAGAGGAAGATCCATGGAAGACAACAAGTTGTTGGTCTTCTTGGTATATACCTCGAAAGAACCCTTGATACGGTTGTCCAGGAATCCAAACTCTGTTCCGATATTCATTTCCTTGGTAGTCTGCCAACTCAAGTTAGGGTTGCCGAATCCACCTAGTTGAGCACCCATCCAGTTCATATATCTGTTATCGCTGATATACTGATAATAGGTATAAGCATCAGTCTCCAAAGCACCAGAGGCAGCACCCGTCTCACCATAAGAAGCCTTCAAGCGAAGCATATTGACAATAGGATTTCCCTTGAGGAACTTCTCGTTGTGAAGATTCCAACCGATACCTGCGCTCCAGAATGGCGCATACTTCTTGTCACTTCCGTAAGAAGAGTTACCATCGATACGATAAGAGAAATCAACATAGTACTTACTATTATAGGTGTAGTTGACGTTGGCAGTCACACCAAACTGACGCGTCTTGGTATTTGTACCGCTAGGCATCTCGTCTTGCTTATACTGACGAGCATTGGCGATATTGTTCAAAGACTCATTGGAGAAGCCTTCGAGCGCAACCTTGAAATAGTCATAATTGGTCTGCAACATGCTCCAGTTGAGACCTGCATACAAGGAGTGAACCTCATTAAATACCTTATTATATGCTAAGGTTACGTCAGCGTTCAAAGACAGTTGCTTTCCATTTCCATAGCGATAGATACCTCGACGAAGATAACCCTCGGTGGTCTGGTACTGCTTACCCGTATCAGAATTGCTGAAATAAGTGTCTTCTGGAGAAAGGAAGTAATTGGACTCCGTGTCATTCTTGGTAACGCCCAACTGACCACGGAGCGTCAGCTCTGGCAGGATCTTCCAATCCACAGAGAAGTTGTTGGTCAACTCCTGATAGCTGCTCTTATCAAAAGAGCCAAGAGAAGCATTGTATAAAGGATTCTCTACCGTTCCTGACCAAGCCCAGAAGCCATCAAAACTCTTGCGCAGATTGCCATTGGCATCGTATGGTGCATTGTATGGCTGTTGCTTTACATAGTCACTGAACGTACCATAAGGACTCTCCTTACTATTGTTGATGCCAACAGACGTATAGTTGCGGAAAGTCAAGTTCTTGTAAGTATATAATAAGGTGATACCGCCATTGAAGGTACGACGAGTAGAACCTTTCATGGCACCTTCCACATCGTTGTACTGAGCATCTGCAGCCCAACGGAACTCTTGGCTACCACCCTCGATGCGAAGATTATAACGCTGTCCCACACCTGTGCGAAGAGGCTTGGAAAGCCAATCGGTATCTACACCATTGAGCACATCACGAAGTCGCTTTTGATATGCCTCCTTGAGAAGATATTCCTGCTGATTGGTAGAAGACCATTCTCTGTCATACAGCCCAGCCTTACGCTCGAGCTCCAACTTCTGCGCGGCATTGAGCAAATGGTAACTCGACAAGTCTGGCACTTCCATCTGAATGCCAGCCTCCACATTCACTCTCAACTTGCCTGGTTCTGGGCGTTTGGTGACAACGACGATGACACCATTGGCACCACGCGAACCGTAGATGGCGGTGGCAGCGGCATCCTTGAGGATGTTGATGCTCTCAATCTCCTCATCATTGTAGTCCATCAACTTGGTCAAAGAAATCTCAAAACCATCCATCACAACAAGAGGTGTATTAGGATTGCTCTCCTGACCTGCATTGAACTCCTCCACACTCATTGGCAAGGACGAGTTACCACGGATGTTGATATTAGGCAACTTGTTTGGGTTGCTACCATTGAGGTTGTCGATAGAGAAATTGATGCTTGCATCGGCATTCTTCAAGGTCTGAAGAAGATTCTGACCACGATACTGCTGCAACTGTTCACTTCCGATAGTAGCGACAGAACCCGTGTAGCTTTCCTTCGCCTTACGGAAGATACCAGTTACAACGACTTCCTTCAAGGAAGACTCATCGTCCTTCATCTTAATGATCAAATTGCGGAAGTCCTCCTTGCAACGGAACATATATCGCTCAGGCTTCATGCCAATATAGGAGAACTCCACATCAACGGCATGACCTCGGTTCAGCTGAAGGGCAAATGTACCATCCGTATTGGTTACAGTAGCTATCTTGCCATTGTTTCCAGCTTGAACAGTTACACCAGGCAAAGGATCTCCATTAGCATCAAGCACTTGTCCTTGCAAGATAACCGTATTACCTTCTCTTATTTCTGGAGTAGCCAGGAACTCTGCAATACGTTGTTTTCTCAAAGAGACAGACACAAACTTTCCCTCTATCGTATAAGATAAAGGTTGATTGCCTATCACTTGTGCCAACGCCTTGTGCACATCCTTGGAAGTAGGAGTCGCCTGGGCCTTGAAGTTCTTCACATCCTCATAGGAATACATGATTCTGTAGCCCGTGAGTTTCTCGATTTTCTTAAACGCATCCGCCAATGAAGACTGCGACTTCATCGCCTCCATCTGCTCATTTGCCCAGTCATTCAACTGCAATGGCTGGTCAGCAGCCACCGCTGCATGAGCGTATGCAACAGACAAAGGAGAGACAAACGCTGAAATCAACGCCAGTGATGCCATTCGTGACCTAAAATCTCTCATAACAACTTATTTTATGTTTATAAACCTTATGTTTGTCAATCTTCTAAGAAAAGATATTCCCTTCTTTAGTTCTTTGGAGTATAGTTGAGATACATCTCAAAGGTTTGCTTCATCATATCGACAGAGCGCAATGTGCCACCAGCACATCCCTTGTTTTCTCCCTTACTGTTGAAGAGCAAGAAGCCAGGGAAAGACTCATCAATATTGTACTTCCTCATCTGCGCATCTCCCTGCTTGCTATTGGCATCGATAAACATACAGATGAAATCCTTGTTGAGATAAGCTGCTACCTTGTCATCATTGAAAACGTATTTCTCCACATAGTCAGCCTTGTAATCACCATTGGTGAAGAATACCATCAAGTTCTTTTTCTTAGCCTTGGCTGCCTTGATACCCTTCTCGATGTCTGTACCAGCGATGAACTTGACTTTGGTCTTAGGGGTTGCCTTTGGAGAATTGGTAAGCTTTGCCTGACGCTCAGCCTTTGCCTTAGCTTTTGCCTCAGCCTCCATTCTCTGCATCATCGTGAATTGATCTTCCTTGCCCAACAAGGCATCTGTCAAAGCTTTTGCGAAAGCCCCTACGGGATTACTACCTACTACACGATTATACTCCGTGCCATCTGGATTCAAAATCAGATAAGTAGGGAAAGCCTGAATGTTATACTTCTCTACCAAATCCTTGCCATCTGGATCGTTGTCCATATCCACGGAGTAGTTGACAAAACTATAGTTCAAGAGATTGCCGATACGAGTATCACGGAGAGTGGTCTTGTTCATATTAATGCAAGCATGGCACCAAGTAGCCCAGAAATCCACGAGCACTCGCTTGTTCTCACGCTTCGCCTGAGCCAAGACATCTGCAAAGCGCACCTCAGAACCCTTGATGAAGTTCACACCCTTGCCCTCATCAATGATGGTATCTTTCTCGGCAGAATTCTGTCTCTTTTCCATATTCTTGGCTTCTTCCTTTCGAGTTTCATCTGTCATCGGAGCCTCACCCTTCAAGATACGCTCGCATCTCTTCTGAAACTCCTCACGATATGCCATACCCTCGAATCGATTCATCTCCTTGCCATCGGCATCAAAGAAAATAAAGGTAGGATAAGCTTTCACATGGAAAGTCTTGTTGCGCTCTGGACCTTCACCATGCTCCATATCGAGCTTCATGCAGACGAAGTGCTCGTTCATAAACTTGCCAAGCGTGTCGTTGGGGAAGACGTTGGTAGCCATGTAACGGCATGGACCACACCAAAGGGTGTAGCAATCTACCATCAACTTCTTGTTCTCCTGCTTTGCCTTTGCCAAAGCCTGTGCAAAGGTTCCCTTGAAGAACTGGGTACCCTTGGTGTTGTCCTCAGATGCCTGGGTTTGTTGCACACGTGGCATCGCCATCGACTTTGCCGATACTACAGAAAGAGGCAGCATCAAAGCGGCTGCCAGCGCATAACTCAAAACTTTCTTGTTCATAGCTCTTTGCTCGTTTTATAATACTTATACTAATAAATCGGGCAAAGAGAAACTTCGGGCACCCCAAAAAGATAAATATTTTAATAATTTTTGTCCTTATTCTACCAAAATGGTATTATTATGCAGTTTTATCTTATTATTTGATATTTGATTCAGCATTTTGACCGCTTCCTCCAAGCTCTGCTTTCGGTCGTACATATAACGAAGATGGGCATTGAGGGCGGCATCATCATGGCATACCACATTCACATTGTACCAGCTGCCCATCCGCACCAAGATGTCATGTAAGGAAACATTGTCGAAAAGTTCGACACCTTCCCTCCAGCAAGCCACATCATGGGTATCTACATGAGACACCTTGATCTCGCCTTGCGCATTGAGGGCAGCATCCTCACCTGGCACAATCACCTTGTTGGCAGGATGGTTCATGGAAGAGACGCTCACGCTTCCTTCCACAAGCGTAACATGAGGATGGGAAGCATCGGAAGCATCCACATTGAATTCCGTTCCCAACACACGAGTTTGCATATCGCCAGCATGAACTATGAAAGGATGCTGTGCATCGTGAGCCACCTTGAAGTAAGCTTCGCCTTGCAGCGACACCTTTCGCTCCTTACCAGTAAACGCTGTAGGATAAGTAAAACGGCTATTGGCATTCAACCATACTTGCGTACCATCGGCAAGCGTGACTTTCATATCCTTGCCCTCTGGTACTACAATCGTATGGCTCTCCACGGTTTGGGCTTGCGAGAGTTTCAATTCACTACTCTTCACCACTCGCTCATTCTCCTGTTCATCAAGGATAACGATGTCGGTAGGCTCTGCCTTTGCCTGATAGATAGAAGACTGATCGTTCTGGATGCCCTTGATATTGAGCAGAGCTACCACAAGGGCGATGGCTGCCACTGTGCCCACAACAGTCCACAAGGCACGCAAAGAGAAACGCTGCTCAGGCTCTTCTTGACATGAAACTGAAGGAGAAGCAGCCGAAGGGGCAGACTCCTCCGAGTTGGCACTCATGCGTGCTGCCAACTTCTGCCATTCTGAGCTAGCGTCGGGAGCAGTATGACTGTCTCTCAACAAAGCCTCCGTGACCATTTGTCCCAGACGCTCCTGCTCTTCCATTCCCATATCGTTCATATCTTTATCTGACATTGTTTACTTACACCTTATTTATAATATAGGCTTTCATTACCTAACTATTGGTAACTAACATACCTATCACTGGTTATATTATCTATATATAAATCGACCATCCTCTGCCAATGGGCACCACTCAGCCGTTACTTTAACGTTTTTTGTTGCATCTCACACCTTGCCCATTTTCTCCCGAAACAACTTCAAGGCTTGCATGATGTGCTTCTTCACCGCACTCTCGCTGATTCCCAGTTCCGCCGCTACCTCGCTATACTTCTTGCCTTGCAAATAATGCGCCGCCAAGACTTCCCGGGTTCGTGGCGTGAGACGCTCCATCAGTCGCCGTATCATCTCTACCTTGTCGTCATGTTCGAGCCAATTTGCCATCTCCACCTTATCCGAGGTATAGGTAACATATTCTGAATAGCGCTGATGAACGGCTTGCTTGCGATAGAAATCAGAGCAACGGTTGCGGACGATGACAAAGAGATAATTGCAAGCCTCCGGTTCTTGCCAATCAGCATGATGAGAGAAGAGAGACTCGAAGCTATCTGCCACAATATCCCTAGCAACCTCGTCATCATGGACAAGGCTGAGTGCCAAATAATATATCTTCGAATAGTTCTCCTTGAAAAATCTCTCAAATTCCGTTGCTTGCATCTGATACCTTTTTATCTATGATTTCCCTCTCTTATGGGTGCAGGAAACTTCTCATCCAGCTTTTTTCGGGTACAAACTTATGAAAAAAAAACGAAACAAGTGCCTTTTTTGTTACATATTTGCTAAAAAACAGAAAAAAGAGGACAAGAACGCTTGCTTTCTGCGATTTTTTTTGTTTCTTTGCATAAGATAGGCTGCACTCGGCAAATTGAAAGCTAGCTTTCTTTGCGCTCGTTTGCACTATCTTTGCCTTATAAAAACTATTAACTTTTAAAATTATGGGGAAAAGGAAAGAAAGGTGACAAGAGAATGAACAAGGCGCAACTCACCGAGAAGTTGCAAGAATTCTTTGCCAGTCAGCCGGGCGTAACGCTCAGCTTCAAAGAGATATTCCGGGGTCTCCATCTCACTACCCACCCTCTCAAGATGCTCGCTATCGACATCATGGAGGAGATGGCTTGGGATGACTACCTCGCCAAGGTAAGTGACAATTCCTATCGCCTCAACCAGAGTGTACAGGTGATGGAGGGCAAGTTCGTACGCAAGTCCAACGGCAAGAACTCCGTCATCCCTGACGGCAGCGAGAAGCCTATCTTCGTATCTGAGCGCAACTCCATGGGCGCGCTCAATGGCGACCGTGTAGAATTCACCTTCCTCGCTCGCCGCAAGAACCATATCAAGGAGGCACAGGTCAACAAGATATTGGAACGTGCCAAGGATAGCTTCGTGGGCCGTCTGAAAGTGGATAAGGACATCGCTTACCTTGTTACACCAGGCGATGTATTCGCCCACAACATCATCATCCCAAGAAGAAAACTCAAGGGTGGCAAGACCGACGACAAGGCGGTGGTTCGCATCATCGAGTGGCCTGACGGAGAGAACAAGAGCCCTATCGGAGAGGTAGTGGATGTGCTCGGACAGACGGGTGACAACGATGTGGAGATGAACACCATCCTCGCTCAATATGGTTTGCCATATAAATATCCGAAGAATGTAGAAGATGCCGCCAACAAGATTTCTGGCGAAATCACCGAACAGGACTTGAAGGAGCGCGAGGACTTCCGCAAGGTATTCACCTGCACCATCGACCCGAAGGATGCCAAGGACTTCGACGATGCACTCAGCATCCAGAAGTTGGAGAATGGCAACTGGCAGGTGGGTGTCCACATCGCCGATGTATCACACTACGTCACCGAGGGAAGCATCATCGACAAGGAAGCCGTGAAGAGAGCGACATCCGTCTATCTCGTTGATCGCACCATCCCGATGCTGCCAGAACGCCTCTGCAACTTCATCTGCTCCCTCCGTCCTAACGAGGAGAAATTGGCGTATAGCGTCATCTTCGAGTTGGACAACAACGCTGAGGTAAAGAACTATCGCATCGTACATACCGTCATCGAGAGCGACCGCCGCTATAAATATGAGGAAGTACAGGAACTTCTCGAAGCCAATGGCGTAGTGGATGGCACGGGCGAGCCTGCACCTGCTGAGACACCTGAGCATCCATACCAGGGAGAGAATGCCCTCCAGCTCATCACCCTCGACCGCTTGGCCAAGAAACTTCGTGCCGCTCGCTTCAAGAATGGTGCCGTGAAGTTCGACCGAGAGGAATTGCACTTCGACATTGACGAGAAGGGCAAGCCTGTGAGTTGCTACTACAAGCGTTCGAAGGATGCCAACAAACTTGTAGAGGAATTCATGCTCCTTGCCAACCGCACGGTTGCGGAAAGCGTCGGCAAGGTAAAGAAAGGCAAGAAGCCTAAGACGCTGCCTTATCGTATCCACGACAATCCAGACCCACAGAAGTTGGAAACCTTGCGTGAATTCGTGGTGAAGTTCGGCTACAAGATGAAGACCGAGGGCACCAAGGGAGCCACCGCCAAGAGTCTGAACAAGTTGATGGCTGACTGTGAAGGCAAGCCAGAGAACAACCTCATCCAGATGGTAGCACTCCGTGCCATGATGAAGGCGAAGTACTCCGTTCACAACATCGGTCACTTCGGTTTGGCATTCGAGTATTATACCCACTTCACCTCCCCTATCCGTCGTTATCCGGACACGATGGTTCATCGTTTGCTCACCAAGTATGCCGAAGGCGGCAGAAGTGCCAACGAGAAGCATTACGAGGAACTTTGTGAGCACTGTTCCGACATGGAGCAGATTGCACAGAACGCCGAGCGTGATTCCATCAAGTACAAGATGGTAGAGTTCATGGGCGACAAACTGGGCGAGGAGTTCGATGCCCACATCAGCGGCCTCACCAGCTATGGTATATACGCCACGATCGACGAGAACCATTGCGAGGGTATGATTCCGATGCGTGATGTCGCAGACGACTACTATGACTTCGACGAGAAGAACTTCTGTCTCATAGGTCGCCGTCATCACAACAAGTATTCTTTGGGTGATGCTATCCGTATCAAGGTGGCACAAGCCAACCTAGAGAAGAAGCAACTCGACTTCACGCTTGCCGGTGACTCTGCTCCAGTACACATGGATAAACAAGACTATAAAAAGAAACAGATAAACGACAAGAGCAAAAGCCGCAATCACAGAAAAAAGCATTGATTCTAACATAACAAGATGAAATTTATGCACAACTTAGTCATTATCTACATATTACTTTTATGGGGTGCTCTTTCAGCACAAGCGAATGAAGAAATAAATCTTTGGCTCAACAAGCTAGACCAAAGTCTCGACCAAAAAGAGAAGTACGATGCATTAAAAATGGAGCGCATCAAAAGTCTTGAGATTTTGTTGCGTAGCAGTAAACGTTTAGAAACAAGATTAGAGACCTACAGGCAACTCTACGAGGAGTGCAAGTCTGTGAAATACGATTCTGCCGTAGTATATGCCAACCAATGGCTAAAGATAGCCCAACAAATAAATGATGCCAATGCTATCGCACAAGCAAAATGCGCTGTGGCATTTTGCCAAATCTCCGCAGGTATTATGATGGAAGCCCACCAACAACTCAACGGAATTCATCCAACATCGCTAAAAAGAGAAACCCTGTTACAGTATTATGAGGTAATGGCTAAGTTCTGGCGTGAAAATGCCGATTTCGTGCATGAGAATCCATACTATGACAACTACATAGCTCGCTCTAACAAGTATATGGATTCTCTTTTGCTCATTTTGCCTCCCAATTCCGCAAAATGGTATGCCATACAGGGTTCACTTGCCATGCGTAAGCGCCAATACAAAGAAGCTATTAGCTTTTTCAAGTCAGCATCCAAGTTTCCCAACCGCAACAAGCATGACCAAGCACAGGATGATGCCGAAGTGGCATGGGCTTACCACTATTTGGGCAACAAGGAGCAAGAATTGATATATCTTATACGTTCAGCCATCAATGACAACGAAACCGCCACACGTGAGATAACCGCCTTATATCTCATAGCCTTGCGAATAGATAAAGATGGCAACCACGATAGGGCAAACCGTTATCTTACCTTAGCTCTGAACGAGGTACAATCCTATAATTCTCGACAACGCAAGATGGAAATCAGTGCCATCATTCCTATCATCGAACAAGGCAGATATAATGCCATGCGTCAGCAGCGCAATTGGTTTATTATGCTCGGTGTTCTCATCTTTATCATGGCAATAGGCTTATCCATTGAGTTTTTACTCATTCGGAAAAAGAACAAAGGATTAAATTCTGCCATGAAAACCATCGAAAAACATACTGAGGAATTGAGACAAGCGAACATACAATTACACAATACCAATGAGCAACTATGCGAGACTAACAAAATCAAGGACACCTATATAGGAAAGTCATTTTTCATTACCTGTGAGTTTATTGCTAAGTTAGAACATATTTTCCGCACCATCGATCGCAATATGGTAACCAAGCAATATGATGTTGTGAGAAAGTGCGTAAACCAAGATGCACTCTCACAAGAAAGAGGGAATATGTACGAGGCTTTTGATGCTTCCTTCCTAAGCCTCTTCCCCAATTTCGTTGAAAAATACAATGAGTTATTTGATAGTTCTATGCGCCAAGTTCCGAAGCCCAATACACTGACTTCTGAGATGAGAATATTCGCTCTCATACGCTTGGGTATCACCGACAGTGAGCGCATTGCCAAATTCTTAGATTATTCGGTACATACTGTCAACACCTATAAGACAAGAATAAAAAACAGGTCGTTGATAGACAACAACCTGTTTGAACAAAAAATTATGGAAATCTCTTAATTCCATCGTTCCTGTATCACTTTCTTTTTACCTTTAACTACTACTTGTGAAGATTGTGGAACAAGTATTTTTCTACCACTAAGATCATAGATAGGGGCATCAGTCACTGACTGTTTGTCCCTTATTTTTTCGATGATGCCAGTCGAAGTATATTGGAGTTTTACTTGTGCTCCCTTGTAAGAGCTTGTGGCTTTGATATGCACAATAACCACTTTCTTTTCTGAATTGTAAGTCCAATCTGTATTTTCTTCCAACATTCGGTCACCACAAGTCACAGACTGTGGTTTCACGTCCTCTCCCCAAAAATATAAGTCATAATCCTTACTCTCCGCCATTCCTTGATAATATCCAGCTACAGGAGCTATCGTTAAGATTGTTTGATCAGAATTGCGACTTTGAGCATATCTGATGGTAGCAAAGTTTCCAAACTTATAGTTATCATTGTTGTTCTCATCCTCATAAAGCACACCATTCCCTTCATCTGCACCAGGAATAATATGGAGAATCTGTAGAGAAGGGCGGTCTTGTAAATTAGATACATCTGTACCATACAAGGGTATAATACTTCCCGCCTTATAGAAATAAGGTATTTGCTCTTCAGAGTACCCTTCACTGATAACCTGTCCTCCTTCATACATAGCATTGTGACTCACATCAAACCATTTTCCCTCTGGCAACCAAATGTTGCGCCATGCACGACCATCCGACCCTATGGGCTTATAGATCGGTGCCACCAAGATGTTGTCGCCAAACATATACTCATCCTCATAGCGATAAGCCTCATCCCTCTCTGGATTATCATAATAGAGAGGGCGACATATTGAGACACCTGTATCATAAGCCTGCCGAGAAGCCGTATATATATAAGGTATGAGCTGATAACGCAACTTAACGACATCATTGAGTTGACTAAAATTATCAAACTTCCAGATTCTGCGTTCTATGGCAGGGTCATTTGTGGCATGAGAGCGAAAGATAGGTGTAAAAACTCCAAACTGCATCCAGCGAAGATAAAGTTGAGGATCATTGGGGTCACTGATATGACCTCCCTGTTGATGACCTCCCAAGTCATGTCCCCAATAGCCAAAGCAGACATTAGAGGCTGTAGAGGTAAAATAGATTTCGTACTCCAATGTAGAATAGTCTATTTTCGTATCACCAGAAAATCCGATGGGATATCGATGGCTTCCAAGTCCTCCCCAACGATGGAAGATAAGTGGACGCACTTCTGGGCGATGTTGCTTCATATCGTTATAGAAGACATGATTGCACCAAAAAGTCTCACTCAGTCCGCTCATGCGTGGATTCATTAAGTTCTGCTGCCAATCTATCCACCAAAAATCAACACCATAATCCTCTAACGGATGAATGATATCCTTAAACATGTTGTGATAAAACGTAGGTTTTTCCAATGTCCATGGCACTACCGTTGTAGTAGAAGGCAGTCCCATGTCTGTGCGCAATTGTTCAAAACCATCTTCATCACTGTCCACACCATCTGCCGGATGAAGATTGAGCGATACTTTCAGCTTTCTACCATGCATCCAACTAAGCAATGCCTTGGGATCTGAGAATAAACTCTTATCCCATGTCCAGCCCGTCCAGCCCTCTGTATGCCAGTCCATGTCAAGTATCATGACATCCAATGGAATATGGTTAGCTTGTATTTCCGACACCAAGTTTACATAATCGCGCTGACTGTATTTCCAATATCGGCTGTACCAATATCCCAAAGCATAGAGTGGAGGCATTGGCTGCTTGCCTCCCACTTGCGTATAATCGCCCAATGCCTTTTTATAGTCATGCCCATATCCCATGAAATACCAATCTATGGCTGTGGCATCCACTTGTTGCGATGCCCAAGGCACACCATCCACTTTGTCATCGAAGGCAAGGCTACGAGTGCCATCTCCAATGTTAAATGTAGAAGACTCATCAATTACCACCCATCCATTGCGAGAAAGAAGTCCTCGCTCCAAATTGCTACGCTGACTATCCCCCAACGCTCCATCCAAGGTGCGCGTAGTGCCTTTTAGATTTCCAGTATCTTTCAAATCAGGATACCAAGTGACATCCTTATCATTTAATTGAAAATTCACACAGAGCACAGCCTCTTTGGATGTGGAACGAATGGGTGCATTATTTCTGTACCTAAGTGTCAGTTTCTCGGTTTTTATAATTGTATACATACCTTCCTGCTCTACGGTATAAGCAGGAACTGGAAGTCGGCGATTAACAAAGCCAAAAGTTGCCCTGTCTTCGAACAGTCTTTGACTACTATACTGTATTCGAATCATTTCGGGAGTCAGTACAGTAAAGCGTGCATTACCCACTGTAACAACAGCAGCTGGGTCTGCTATCGGTTGATAGTCAGACTCGGCTGCTGCCCCTGTAGGAAGATTGCCCAGCAACAGACACCCCATTGCGAGCAACCATTTCTTACCAAGTTTACAAACCATACTTACTTAACGAATATTTTTTTAATAGTACCATCAGACATCTTAACGATATTGATACCTTTCTGCATCTTGCCCATCTTGATACCCGTAAGTGTATAAACACCCTCTAAATTCTTGTTAGGATGTGCAACTGCAGTAGCTATGCTTGTAGCTGAGCCATTGGCATAATGCTCACCATCCTTATAAACAGTCTTGTGGCTTGAAAGAATAACAGGATGAGCATCCTTGCCCAAATTCTGATAGAAATTAGTACCATTATCTACAGCCCCATTGAGTAAGTAGCAAAGTTCACCATTAGTCACTTGCTGTGCATCGACTGTCGTTACTTGACTGCCACCAGTCTCATAACAGTTATTAAAGGTGACTGTGCCTGCATAGCGCGCAAAGGTATTAGTACCATCCACACCACTTAGAGTAATTGCACCACAATTATAAACATTGTTCAGAACAGCATTTTTCGTTAGCCAACCACTGATGGCTGCACTTTCCTTACCACCAGTAATCGTGCCTGCATTATAAACATTGCTCATAGTGATGAGACAACCCTCAGCTACACCAATGATACCAGCAGCATTAGGGCCATCGGTCGTTACAGCTGCCTCATTGCCTACATTCTCCAAGGCAACCAAGCCACCATTGTTGATGATAACACCGATGATTCCGCCAGCCCAACCTTGCTCTGCATAAATATCACCTTCTACCACAACATTCTTGATAGTGGTTCCTCCTGTTACGTGTGAGAACAAACCTACATTTCCATTTTCTGTATCTATTGTAAGGTTCTTGATAGAATGTCCCTTACCATCAAAGGTACCCTTGAAAGGCATCTTTCTTGTTCCAATACCTATATAGTTGGCAACACCAGTCATATCGATATCATTGGCAAGTTCCACTACTACATCCTCACGAAGCAATTCCGCCTCACAATCATTCCTGAGTGCTACCAACTGATTGGCGTTGGAGAGCACACGATTACCACAAACTGTACACTCACCATTCACATTGAGGTCGTGAGAAGCTCTTACAAGCTGTCCCTCCTCATTGCTATAATTGGTCTGATTGTTTGGTTTTCCATCACATGCCACATTGCCAGCCAAATAAACTTTTTTGGAAGTAGCAAAAGGCACAGGGAAAGCATCTTTGGCAAGTGTCTGATACCAAATATCGCCACCATTCTCTTTGTTAAGCAAATAGCAAAGTTTTCCAGATGACAATACAGAAGCATCAGTAAGCTTGGTAGCACGAGAGTCGGCTGCGGCATCTTGATTATCAAACTGGCTATCCATAGTTATGTAATAACAATTGTCGAGAACTACAGCCTTTCTATTGACGAAAGAACCTTTTGCCATATTCAAGCGAGCAGCTACGAAACTATTGCTTATCAAGATTTCCTCTCCACCATGAGCATATCCAATAAGACCTGCACTACCTTCTGCTTTTGGTGCATCTATAGAACCAACGAAAGCTACATTGTCCATACGCAAGTTATTGGCAGTATTAGAAGCGATTCCTCCCATAGTTACATCGCCTTCAGCAGAGCACTTGATATTCACGGCACTGACTACATTTTCTACCAAACCACCATTGGTAGAAACACTGAACAAACCGCCAGCAAACTTACCTGTGGTTTCGATATTACCATCTACCAATAGGTTTTTAATCGTTGCATTGCTTGTAAAGCCAAAGAGTGCCGTATTGTCAGTGTAAGTACTGAAATTGATGGTAACACGATGTCCTTGTCCATCAAAAACACCCCTATATGGGAAATTTTGGCTCATCGCAATTCCAAGATCCTTGCTCGTATAGTCAATGTCCGCAGTAAGCAAGCCATTCAGACTATTGTCACCAGCATTTACCTTTTTAGCAAACCAATAGAGCTGTCCAGCATTTCCTATCTCATAATAACCATTGGCATTTTGGGTAAGATAATGTTCATCGAGCGCACCACAAACAGAGCAAATACCTTCTACAAACTGATGCGAGTCACGCAGAGAAGCATTTGTATTGGCATAAACAATGTCTGAGCCTGGTTTTGCCGTACCATCACAATTAAGCGATCCATTGGCATAAACCACAGGATGATTTTTGAATGGCACTGGATGCTCATCAAATGAGTCATCATTCAAACTCTGATACCAAATGGGCGATTCACTCTGCATACCATTCAACTTATAAGTAAATGCTCCACTATAAAGTTCCTCCTCATCAATAACAACTCCTTGCTGCCCCGTATTGTCAAAAAGAGTGCCCTTGACAGTGGCAGAATTACGATAGAGTTGCTGTGAACCATCACGACCTATTACAGTGGCATAACTATAACAATTCTCCACTACAGAGCCGCCTCCAAGCCATCCACAGAAAGAAGCACTCTCAAGGCCGCCAGACACAAGACCTGTATTAAAGCAATTGACAAGATGAATAGCACAATTACCACCCATGCTCACTCCAACAAGTCCTGCAGCATTGGCACCTACTGCCGATACATTTGCCTCATTACCCACATTTTCCAAGGTAATAGAGCCACTACCATCGGTACTACCCACAATGCCACCAACAAAGGCATTGCCACTAATACTGCTACTGGCATCCAAGATAACATTGGCGATGTAGGCACCATTGGCAACAACACCAAAGAGTCCTACCTTATCCTTGTCTGGGGTACTGATAGTGAGATTACGTACATAGTGACACTGACCATCAAAATGCCCTGCATACTTACTGTCCATAGAGCCTATTGGTGAGAACTCCACACCAGTCATATCTATGTCTTTAGTCATCACAGCATTGGCTGTATGGTTGCCACTTGCCACAATACTCTGTGAGAAATCCACCAAATCTTGTGCTGTGGCAATCTGGTACACGCCATCTTTTACATCAATGGCAAAAGCCTGTCCTCCTAAGAGAAGCATACTTGCCACCAATAAAGTTCTTGTTCTTTTCATATTCATAAAATTTAGTTAATAGGTTTATATTATTCCAGTTTCTTTGCAACACACTTAGTTGCCCAAGTACTGTGCCTTTATCGTCTCGTACAACAAATCTACCGTTAAGCGATAACGACCGGCTTTCGTAAGTTTCCACTTTGTGTCCGCACCTCCAAAGCGAAAGTGAGAAGATTGCAATACATCCTCACCATCTACAAGAGGATACAGTTGCTTGGGTCCCCATGCCAATTGCCCTTCTAACTTAAAGCACAAGGGCTCCTCTGATTTTTCGTTAGGTCGCAACTCGCCAGTCCAAACCCAAAGATAAGGATTCTTGCCATCTTGCTTGAAAGGTTGCATCTTAAGACGGTCCCAACCATACAGAGTGGCACCTCCACCTATAAACAACTCTCCCCAAGGTTTCACGATTTCGCCTCGCAAGATCTTGGACTCTGTATCGATAGACACACGATAATGTGGGTCATCAAACAGCACTTGCCAGCCAGCAGCCTGTGCATCGTCCGACTCCTTCCAGCTCATACCGTCAGTTATCAAGAGTGCGTCGGCTTCTGTGGGAACAAGAAACTTAGTCTGGGCATTTACCTTTTCGGTGGTCTGTATCCTCACCTCTCCTGACCGCAATCCCCCTATCAGCCTAAACTGACGGTCGGGTGTGCAAGTCAGCTTCTGCACTCCATTGGGCACAGCACTCCCACTTGCCCAAAGTTCCTTCAACTCCTGCGAGAATGATGACAAAGAGAAGAAAGCGAGGATTGCCATCAAAGTATATTTAATCTTTTTCATTATTATACTTATTATACGATTGAATATTAATATTTGAGGGATACAATATATTTCTTATCAAGACGACAATTGAACAATGACACATTCACGGTCTTGCGACTTGCATCATACGACCACTTGGTGGCATCAACCTTCCGCTTGTCTATCATAACACTCTTGGGACATTTGCTTGCCAGGAAAGTGATGACATAATTGCGCTTGGCAGGCATCCCTGCGAATTGACCGACTCTTGGCATCAGGCTCAGAGAAATATCTGACTTAACCACCTTGAGCAAGATGTCTTGGGTGGTAAACTGTCCACTCTCGTATCCATTGTCATCGCCTGCATCCTCGTAGTAAGCCAACTTGCCATTCTCTCCTGGCACCACTTGCAAGAGAAGTGTGTCTGGACGCTGGCTGAGATGAAAGACATGTGGATAGTTAGGAATAATGGAGCCTGCCCTATAGAAATAAGGAATGTCCTCCAACTGATACTTTCCCTTGAAAGTACAATTTCCATCAATCATCTTGCCCATCACAACATCGTACCACTTACCCTTAGGCAGCCAAATGCTACGAGTGGCAACTCCCTTGTCCGACCTTGTCACGATAGGTGCCACCAAGATGTTGTCGCCAAACATATACTCGTCCTCCACACTGTATGCCTTATTATCCTCGGGATAATCATAGTAGAGCGGACGACAGATAGATATACCAGTATCGTAAGCCTGACGGGCTGCATTATAGATGTAAGGCATCAACTGATAGCGCAAATTGACAGTCTTGAGGAGAGATGAGAAATTGCCATATTTCCAGATGCGACGCTCTATGCCCTCCCAATTAGTGGCGTGGGTACGGAAAATAGGTGTAAACACACCATACTGACACCAACGCAGATAAAGCTCAGGGTCATTGCCTAAGAATTGCTGATGACCTCCAAGATCATGTCCCCAATAGCCAAAGCACACATTAGAGGCAGTGGCAGTAAAGTAAGGTTGGAAAGCCAATGTGCTGAATGTGGTAAAGGAATCGCCTGAAAAACCAATAGGATAACGATGACTACCCAATCCTCCCCAACGATGGAAGATGACGGGGCGACGATTGGTGCGATGAAGTTTCATGTCATTGAAGAACACATGATTGCACCAGAATGTCTCGCTCATGCCATCCACATACTTGCTGGTGAGGTTCTGCTGCCAGTCAAGCCACCAGAAATCAACACCCAAAGCCTCGTGCTTGCGAAGAATATTACTAAACAAGGAACGATAGAAGGTAGAGTCGGTGAGTTGCCAAGGCACGACCTTGGTGTCAGCACTCATACGCATGTCACGCACCACATCTTGGAATCCTTCCTCATCATCATCCACACCATCAGCAGGATGCAGATTCAATGCCACCTTCAGTTGCTTGTTGTGCATAAACTTAATCAAGCCCTTGGGGTCGGGAATGATGCTCTTATCCCATGTCCAGCCAGTCCATCCCTGAGTATGCCAGTCCATGTCAAATATCATGACATCCAAAGGAATGTGGTTAGACTCAATCTCATTGGCTATGTCCATAAAGTCTTGGGCTGTATAACGCTGGTACTTGCTGTACCAATAGCCAAAGATATAAAGTGGAGGCAAAGGCATCTTGCCACCTATCTTGGTAAAATCGCCCAATGCCTTCTTGTATTGGTGACCATATCCCATGAAATACCAGTCCACAGCATTCTTATCTATGGGATAAGACCACCATGGAATACCATCCACCGACTTATCAAAGGCAAAGGTGGTACTGCCATCCCCACGGCGTGCCTTGGGACTCTCGTCTATCACAGACCAACCTGCCCTTGAGAGCAAACCTTGCTCCATCTCTGGGCGTTTGTTGTCGCCCATACTGCCATCCAAGGTTCGTGTAGTGCCCTTCAGGTTAAGTGCATCTTTCTTTCCAGGAAACCAAACCACCTGATGCCCATTGAGCGAGAAAGTGATTTTTAGATTGTCCGCAGTCTTGTCGGCAGGATTTATCACAGAGCCTATCTTATAAGTCAAGGTCAAAGCCGAGGTCTGAATCTTAAGGTAGCCATTTTCCCTAATCGTCGTAAACTGGGGCACAGGCAAATTGCGGTTCACCACAGCGAAGGTGGCACGATCCTCAAAGAGTTGCCTATCACTATACTGGATACGAATTATCTCAGGTGTCAGCACCGTAAAACGAGCATTTCCGACTTGCACCACAGCCTTAGGGTTGGCTTTAGGATTAGTTGTCATCTCAGCATGAAGCCCTATCGAAACGACAAAGCAACAAAGTAATAATATTATTTTTTTCATAAATAGATTGAGCGAATTTATATAAGTTGGTTCGTAATTACTCTCAACAAGACTTGATGATTTTCTGGCTGAGCACTCCCAATGTTCCTCTCACTTGAAGGATGTATATCCCAGCAGAAAGGTCGTTGATCCATAGCTCCTTATTTTCACATCCTACGCCAGTTCTCACCACGTTTCCATTGGCATCGAGTATATTCCATTCAAACTTATTCTTATCGGGACTATAAATCTGATAATAGTTACCAGAACCCTTGGTGATACTATAGCCCTCAGTACTTGCTTGTATATCCTCAATGCCTGTCACATTATGGTAATCCTTGAAATAAGGAGCCTCCGCCTCCCCTGAAGGTTTACCTTGCTCGATATAAGGCCACCCCTGCTGATCCCATTTCAGTTCATCAAGATAAAGCACACGACCAGCATCAGGATAGGATGCCTGAAATCCATGGTACAAAATCCAAGTCTTTCCATTGTCATCTTCTATTACCTCTGAGTTGTGTCCAGGTCCCAGCACCTTGTCGCTCTTACTCAATATTGTCTCATAAGGATGATTCATGATACTATAACCTGCTCGATTGACATAAGGACCAGTAATTTTCTTGGCACGAGCCACTACTAAATGATAAGTGCTGTTGACACCTTCGCAACAAGTACCAGAAGAACCTATATAGTAATAATAATCTCCTCGCTTGTAAAGCATGGTTCCCTCGGTATTGTCCACATTACCATCACAGCCTGGACCTATTTGGAATTTCTCTGCTCCTGGCTTCAAACTTAAGCCATCTTCGGTCAGCTCTATACCAAAAATACCCCTAAAACTACCCCAGAATAAATAATTCTTTCCATCAGCATCATGATAGAAACAAGGGTCGATGCTATTCTTTACACCTATCTCAGAACTGATAAACAGTTTCCCATGATCAGTAAAAGGGCCTTGTGGCACATCAGATGTTGCTATGCCTATGCCACATTCCCATTCACCACCCCATGTTGACATCGAGTAGTAAATCACATACTTTCCTCCTACATAAGCTATCTCTGGAGCCCATACGCTACCGTCCTTCACAAAGGAAGGACGATGAGCGTCATCTTGAAAGGCAGCACCAGCCAATCGCCAGTTCACCAAGTTCTTGGACTTATAAATAGGAACGCTCTGCGACCCATTTTCCGTAGCATATACATAAAACCATCCATCTTGTCCATAAATAACCGAAGGATCAGGAAGATTAGTTGCCTTGACAGGATTCTTATAAGTATTTTGTCCCAGCATCACCATACTACTTAGAAGCAGAAAGCTTCCCAATATCATTTTTTTATTCATCATATACATTTTACTATTGTTAATCATATTTACTGTACTGGCTCAAAAGAAGTCCACATATCATCTGCATCAAGTGAAAGTGTGAACTTGTATCTGCCAGAAGTCTTAATCACCCATTTCAAGTCGCCACCAGCACTCTGATAACGATAATTATAGAGTCGATGGTCTGTTGCTGGATCTGCATTTGCTACTGGAGCAAAGAAGAACTGGTCATTGAAGGTGGTACCTGTATTCACCTTGATTTCTCCACCCTCATTAAAGGTACCTGTCCAAGAATAAAGCTGAGGGTTACGTGAATCCTCTACCTCGAAAAGTCCTTCGGCAGAAGAAGGCTCCCAACCAATAGAGCATCCATTTCCACAAATATACAATGTGTTAGGAATTGGCAAACTGATGATGTTGAGCAAACGACAATCATTATACTCATCATTCACATCTACAATGACTGTACGTTTACCTGTTATGCTATTCTCAAATTTCTTGACCACACCCTCGGTTACATATTGCATTTTATCTCCATCAGCCTGTCCATAGGCAGGATAATCCTTATCCTTGGACGTGGTAAAGTAGTAGCTACCAGGCACTATATTGACTGAAGCCTCATAGATGCCCGTGCCAAGGTTACGCTGACTGAGTCGCTCAATGCTCGTGGTGCCAGAAGCAGAAATCATGTGCATATAAAGGTATTGAGGATATTTCTCATAACCCACAGCCTGAAATTCAACAGAAGAAACCTCGGGCTTGATATATTTCACCTTATTATGCACTGTAGCCACCACCTCAGCTGTTACAGAAACCCTCGTGTCTGCATTTACCCACTTGGATATGATAGAATTAAGTTCCTCATGGGTGAGCGAGAATTCTGTCTTGTCGCCCAACTCATAGTAAGCTGTAGAATTGGCATTTTCTGTTTCTGTAGCATAAAGGCGGAGAGCATAAGTGATGCTCTCATAATTCTCTATAGGACTAGTCGCCTCACTCCAATTAAACGTAATTGCGACATTATTCGCCTTGCCTTTGTCGAGCGTTATCTCACTTACCGAACTCTTGATGTGCATTTCATCAGGTTGGTTGGGCAAGGTGTACATTTCATCATCCTTATTACAAGAGGTGATGAATAGCAATATGGTCAAAAGACTATATAAAGAAAATTTCATTTTCATAATCTAAAAATCTATATAGGTTTTTACTCCCAGAAAGGAGCTTGCTTAAGATTCTTGTTTTTCTCATATTCATCAATATATACAGGCATCCAGTAATATTGACGCTTCCAAATACGTGTTTGGAAAACAGTACGCTTATAGAAGGTTGATGAGGTGGCACCCTCTGAATTCATACCGTAGCAGTCGCCCGTCATCTCTGGTAGGCTTTCTGCTTCTTTCCAGCGGCGTATGTCGTACCAGCGATTGTCCTCGAAACATAATTCCACACGGCGTTCTGCATGGATAGCCTTGCGAAGTGCCTCCTGTGAATTGTCCAAGTGTATATATTGCTCATCAAGAGGATCAACATTATCAAACGTATATTGCCTTACCCCTGCACGCTCACGTATACGATTGAGGTAAACCAAGGCTTTCTCTCGTGCGCTTGCGTCATCATAAGCCTCATTCTCTGCTTCTGCATAATCCAAATATGTAAATGCCAAACGATAAATGAAACCTTGGCGAGATGTAACCCTACCAGTCTGTATATTGTCTGTCATGCAAAGAGACTTACGAAGCAGATAGCCATTCTGGGGGGCATCGTGAGGCGAAGAGGTACGGATGTTGTCCGCATGATTGTACATCATGTCAGCTTTGCGATTCACATAAGGTAGCCAAGCACCATTATAGGTCACTGCATTATAGAAACGAGGCTCACGATTACAATACATTTTATAAGTACGAGCGGCTGTTACCTGTCCCACCTTGCCTGTTCCATACTCCCACTTCGTGTTGCGAGTATCCACAGCAGTAGAGAAACCATCTTCCACATAATTAGAATTAGGGTCGTCGATAGGCAATCCATTCTTGGTAAAGAAGGCATCCACCAAGCCTTGATACACACCAAGTCCATTACCGCCACCTACCTCTCGCACAGAAGCCCAAGTGAGTATTCCCTCGGCTGCTGCATAAGCATTGGATCTGGTGACAGGGAAAGTAATCTCATGATTACCCTCTGTCCATCGCTTAATATGAACATTGTAAGTTGACATGAATGGATCTATGGTACCATCATCATTATACTCCTTGTAAAGTTCGTAGCCTGCCTTTTCAGCCTCGTCGATACAGAGTTTGCAAGCTTCGGCAGCCTTTACCCATTTCTGGGGATCATAAGTTGGATTGAAAATATTCTCCCCATCCACATTCTTATAGTCCTTGTACCAATCATTGCCGTTAGTCAATGGAGATGCGGCGAAAAGCAGCATACGTGCTCTTACGGTCAGAGCCATTATCTTGTTGATACGACCATACTTGGATGGATCCTCATATACGGCAGGGAGCGCATTGGCTGCCTCCAACATCTGTTTGTCGCAATAATCCACTACATCGTCGAACTTGCTTTGACCTATCATCAAGTCTGACAGAGTAAAATCAGTCGGAGCAATATAGTCGGGCTTAAAAGGTATGCCTCCATAAGCCTCTGCCATCTGCCACCATCCATAAGCTGTCAAGAACTTAATCTCGTTCTTTATGTTCTCAACCTCGGCTGCTGAGAGATTCTGTTCTGACAAAGGCTTAATACCATCGCGCAGTATATAGGCCTGACGAATACGCTGTGGAGTACGCTCCCATAAATTGCCACGCCATTTTGAATTAGCTGTCCACTCGCCAAAAATCTTAGGCAACACATCGCCCCAGTTCCATTGCTGCCAACGCTTGGAAGCGGTCAGGTCATCGGCAAAGCCTTCATAACCATAGTCTATAAGGCGATACTTGTCAGGATTGTCTATAATGGAGTAGGAATAAGCTAACATCTGATACACTTTGTCACGGTTGGTGAACACCATACTGAGATCCAACTCGGTATCAGGTTCCTTGTCCAAGTAGTCGGAACATGATGTAGGGACAGTCATCAGGAGCAGACTGGCTGTCACGTATTTTGCTATTTTTATTTTTTTCATCATTGTGTTGTCTTTTTAAAAATTGATGTCTAAACCAAATTGGAAAGAACGGTTCATCGGATACTTCAATCCATCGCCGGTACCTAGCTCAGGATCCCATAACTTCCATCCAGAAATACAGAAGAGGTTATTGGCACTCATATATATACGCAGGTTCTTCACATAAAGACTCTTCAGCCAATTGGTATCAAACGTATAACCTAATTCCAATGTCTTGCAGCGCAAGAAACTCATATCTTTCTTCCACCAAGTAGAAGCCCGATAGTTATTTAGATTAGGTCCATAAGTAAAACGAGGCCAAAATGCGTATGGGTCAGGATTTTCTGCCGTGTAAGTATCGGTAATGTTCTTGGCATAAGCATTTCCTTGTACGGTTGTACCACTACCAGGGATAAAGTAAGCAGTGCCACCTACCATGCGATAAGTATCGGCTACTCCCTGGAAGAAGAAATTGAAGTCAAAATTCTTATAGGCTATGACTCCGCCAAAACCATATACCTTACGAGGGTCATTGGTTCCGCCTATGAACCCGGCATCCTCCTCTGTAATGGCACCATCACCATTCAGATCCTTATATTTAATATCACCTGGTTGGAGATTGGTTCCACCCACACCATCTTGTCTTGGGATGCCAGGGAGTAAGTTGCCATCTGCATCAAAATCCTCAGGCAAGAACAAGCGTTCTGCAGTCAGTCCTAACAATTCATTCCGAGAGCGACCAGTCTGCGCACGATAAGTGCCAATCCTTGATGCTGGTTCATCATATTCATCTACTCTATTCTTGGCATAGGTAAAATTCGCATAGGCTGAGGTGAACAAGTCTTTGGTCCACTGCTTATGGAAATTTAGGCTTATTTCTAAACCATGATTGGTCATCTTACCATAATTAGCCCAAGGAGCATTGATAAAACCAGTCTGTGTTGGGATGATGCTTCGTTTCATGAAGATGTTCTTACGCTTCTCCTTAAATATGTCAACATTCAGGTCGAGCATGTCCAACAAACCCAATTCTACACCCACATTGTATTTGGTAACCGTTTCCCAAGTAAGGTTAGTCACACCAATGTCACCTTCTGTAATACCTCTGGAGTCATAGTTCATCTGTCCTGTCGTTCCCCAAATATAGCCATCTGCATTGGTCTTCATGGTTGTGAGGTAGGCGAATCGTCTTCCTCCGATGTTATCATCACCAGCCTGACCAATAGAAGCCCTAAACTTAATCTCGGAGAACACCTTCTTCATTTTCTCCATCCATGGCTCCTCACTCATCAACCAACCTATGGCAAATGAAGGGAAGAAACCAAAACGCTTACCTTTGGCAAAGTTCTCAGAGCCATTATAGCCAAAATTAAACTCTCCCACATATCTATTGTCGTAAGTATAAGAAAGGCGACCCGCAATTCCTTGTTTGCGATAATCCTGGTAAGAGCCATCATCGTATGCCTGCTGGTTGTACAATACCATCGCATCGATATCGTGTTTACCAAAACGCTGCTTATACATCAAGTCTCCCTCAAAATAGACACGAGTATTTCCATATTCGCTTTCCTTGTAAGCTGTCATGGATTCATCTCCCACTGTACCTTGAGTATAAATCAAGTTGCCCCTCTCATCACGACCAGTAGCTGGGAATACCGTGGCACGCTGAGATATACGTCCACGCTTGCTGCTATTCCATCTGTCAAAGCTAAAGAGGCCCTTAACTTTCAGACCAGGCAAAAGCATCTTGAGATCTTGCTCCAAAGAGAACAAAGTTTGTATCTTAGAGGAAGTTGTGAAATCGTAACCTTGTTGAGTTACTGTAGCCCATGGATTGGCCCTATTGCTCTCCACAGGTATGGCTCCATCACTATATCTTACAGGATGTACAAATGGCAAGGTAGCAAAAGCCTGCGTAAATGCCTCGTCAGTATTGCAACGCTGCTTCTTAAAACGATTCAGATAACCACCAATATTAACACGAAGCAAGGTTGTCTTGGTCAAGTCCATGTCTATATTCGTACGCAAGTTGAATTGCTGGTTATTGGTAGCATTATCCACATCAAGAGACTTATCTTGCTCCAAAATACCAGTCTCCTTGAAATAAGAAGCTACAACTGAGTAACGCAAGAAATCTGAACCTCCACTTACGTCAAGATTAGCACGAGTAGTATAGGCATAATCTTTTGTAATGGCATCTACCCAGTTTACATCTGGGTATAAGTCTGGATCGTATCCACTACGAGTGTAATCTATACGGTCTTGTGTAAAAGGGAGTGGCGAACCATCTTTCTCAGCAAGCTGATTCAATAAGGTCATATAGTCTGGAGCATTCAAGAATTTTGGAAGCTGCGTAGGCTGATTGATAGAATGTTCCAAATGCACCTTAATGGATGGTGGTCCTATCTTACCATGCTTAGTAGTTATCACAATCACACCATTGGCTCCTCTTACACCATACATCGCACTCGCAGAAGCATCCTTCAATATAGAGAAACTTTCAATCTCTGCCACATCTACGTTATTCAGATCACGCTCCACACCATCTATCAATACCAATGGTTTACTATTGCCAGAAAAAGTGCTTATGCCACGAATCCAAAAGTTGGAATCATCGTATCCAGGCTCACCTGAACGCTGAATACCTATCACACCAGACAATTTTCCTGCCAAATTATTAGAGAGCGTTCTCGTAGAACCAAATTGCAGCTCGGCAGGCTTAATCGTTTCTATCGCACCCACTATGGAAGCTTTCTTCTGAGAACTATAACCTGTCACAACAACCTCGTCAAACGTATTTGTTTCCTCTTCCATCAGTACATTAATAACCTTAGAGGAAGAAACTCTTTCACTATGCTTTTTGAATCCCACATAAGAAAATACGATAGAATGTGCGCCACGAGGTACATCTATAGAGAACATACCATCCAGATCAGTGGTAACCCTAATGGGATGCTTGGTATCCTCTACACTCACTACGACACCAATCAAGGGCTCCTTATTGGCATCTGTAACCTGACCTCGAACTTGATAGGTAGATTGCTGCTCAACAGATATGTTCATCACATCTTTTGCCAAGGCAGGTAAAGGTATGAGAGAAGATATCCCAAGCATGAGACAAGTACCACTAAAAAAATACTTGATTAGTAGTTTTTCTTTCATAAGTTTTAATTTCATATTTAAAGGTTTAAAAGATGATTAAATTACGAGTGCAAAATTATCATTTTTAAGCAACAATACAGATAAATTCATGCATTGTATAAAGTTTTAAGAAATTATATAATCACGTAATACCTGATTATCAAATACTTACACAAACCAACAATGGGATTTTGTATAAAGGAAACAAAGAGGAATATAAGCTTGTTTTTCATGTTCACACGCAATCCAGTCACTAAATGTATGCCATCCTTAAAAAGAAAGTCAAACAAATTTCCTATGTATTATATAAATAGGTATTAAAAATAGGGAAGTTCAAGGATGTACATGATTCTCATGCTGCTCATCCAGGAACTTCCCTATTTATATTTTCTTGTTATTTTCCTATTTTTCCTTGTAAGACTTTTCTATAATGCCACATCTACAGATGCAGGGAAAACACGACAAGGATCAAAATATTCCATACAACTGGTAATCATATCTTCCATTCGGGGAACGATCTTTCCTTCGAAAACTTTCCTATCATTGATGAAGACGGTTATCGGTCTGTTCATATCTACCAGTTGATCATTCAGATAAATCTTCCATTTACCACCACTTGCCTGATGGTAACTCTTAGTAAACTTCAGATCTATACCATAGACAGGATCACGTTCTACAGTCTGATAGGTTACTTTCCTAACGGATAATCTGATTACGTTATCCTGGATATCCATCTCATAATAGTCTCTATCTTCTCCACTTGCATCCTTCAATCCATCTGCTGCCTTCGGTCTCTTCATCACATAGAGATTATAAAAGCCCTGACGGCGCTGTCCGTCCATCGGATAATCCTCCCACATAAATGTATGAGGATAAGGATTGCGCTTGTAGGTCTTGAGCCAAGGAGTAGTCAAAGAATAATCGATGGAATGACCGCAATTAGGTATCAATTCGATACGATGACGAAAGAGACTGTCCGCACTATGATTCATGAGTCTGCCAGCATATTTCGCCTGCAACGAATCGAAGGCCGTCTTGGTATAACCCGTCAGTTTGTTGCGATAGAAACCTTCATCCATTGCACCCGTCAAAAACGAGAACGCAAGATTGGCACAGTTTTCTACAGGGGCATTCTTCAAAGGTTCTCCACCAGCCATCGGACCAACACCAGCCCAATAGTCAGCATAATAGGATGCTAACCGCTGACTGCCATAACCGCCCTCAGAGATGCCAAATACATAAAACCGATTGGCATCAACATGACCAGAGGCTAAAGACTGGCGCAAGAGTTTTTCCCATGCATACAACTTTGCTTTTTGCCACCAGCGATAATACTCGCCTTCATTAGGAATTTGCGGAATAAAATAAATAGAAGGAGCATCATTGAAATATTGTGCCCACATCAATCCGTATTTCCATTCCTCCTCCTTGGGGCCAGAACCATGGAGATACAAATACATCGGAAAAGGCTGGGCAGCAGCGATGCGTTCGTTTGAAAACTCTTCATCATTACCCAGGAAACCATTGCGATAATTCTGTTGTATCTCGGCAATCGTCAGAGGTTTCCACTTGATACCCCAATAGTAAGGCATCACGGCAGATGGCTCCAGCGAAGCTGGCAAGTGCCACATTCCCTTGTTCTTAGGACAGAGCGAACGCAGCGGAATCAGTTTTTCCTCATCCATTTGTGCATTGGCTTCCTGCCAGGCTTTCCACACTAAAGTCTGGTACTTCTGAGCCTCTTTCCACTTCAGGGCTTTCTTCTGAGAAAAAGCATCCAAAGACGCATCAGACTTCTTTTCCAACTGATGCAGGAAATAGTTCTTCAGACTTTCCTTCAATCCTGCCGGCTGGGCAGAAAGTGAGGATGAAAACAAAAGGGCAATACACCCTACCCATATTTTATTCTGATTCTGCATGGCTCTCATTGTATTTCGACGCTGCATGATTCTAAGATATTATTTCAAGCCCTCCAACAAAGGTTTCAGGCGCATATCACTTGGGCGATAAGCATTATACTTATACAGTTTGCCCTCCTTATCATAAATGAGGAAGAAAGGAATACCGCTTACATTCAGCGATTCACAGAGTTTGTTGTCTTGATTGTTCAGCAACTCTCCCTCCAGTCCAAGGGCTGCAACTTTCTTCTTCCAGGCTGCCACATTGGTATCGATGGAGATGGACAGAAAAACAACATCCTTGTTTTGCAATTCTTTCTCCAACTGTTTGAGATGAGGAATCTCCTTGATACATGGAATGCACCAGGATGCCCAAAGATCGATGAACACATACTTGCCACGATATTTGGCAAAATCTACTTTCTTACCTTGTAAATCCGTCAACACAACATCTGCTGGGAAAGGAGTTCCTGCAATGGATGATTTGCGCACCTTGAACTCGCCTAGGTACTTCTCATCGAGTTGAAAACGCTCCGTCAAAGCGGTAAGTTCCTTCAAGCCCTCCTCATACTTATTGTTATAATCAAAAGAGGAGATGTATTGGCTCAGCAGAACACCCTCGGCACGAGCTTTCAAGGAATCAGTCTTCACCTTTTGCTCTATGCCAGCGATACGGTCGGCTAGATTGCCTTTTGGGATGGTAGCCAATACCAAGCGAGGAGAAGAGTCGAAAGCCGATGACATCTCGTTATCCACACCTGCCACCAATTGCGCCATCACAGCCTTAGCATCAATGCCTAGGCTCTCCGCCGTGCGACCTGTAGCAAACTTCAGACTCTCTATTCCCTCGAAGGTGAGGGTGGAAGCCCAAAGGCGAAGATACTGGGCGGTAGGGGAAGTTGGGCGATACACCTTGACCAAACTATCCGCCGAAGCGACATATCCCATCAGCAATCCCTTCAACTTGCTTGCCTCCATCTCCTTGCCCTGCATCCACATCTGCTTGCTGCGCTCCACATTGAGGTCGTTGAACGCCATCAAAGCCTTGGTGTCTGCATCGGCAGGAAGGACATCCAAGTCGCCAGTGCTTTTCATCGCCAAGTCGAGTTGCGCCGTGGCATTGCCATCAGCAGCAGCCTTGGGCTCCAAGTGGAAAGGCACGATGACCTGGTGCTGGTTGGCTACTTCCACCAACTTGTAAATGTGGTAAGGAGATGCTTTGGTCTGCACTTGATAGCTCTTGTCTTCAATGGCGACCTCGTCTGGTTTTACCCAAGCATCTCCCACAGGCATCACATAGAGTTTCAAGTCAGCAGGCAAGTCACCTTGCAACTCACCTGCTATCTTTAGCGACTGGGCTAAGAGAGAGGCGCAAACTCCCATCATCGCCACAGCCATGATTAATCTCTTCATCATAAGTGAACTTATTATTGAATACTTGGCTTATGTATCACGTAAGAGATACGACCAGCACAGTTCTTATGTGACTCCTTAGGCTGTACATTGCCAGCATTATCGGTACGCACATCTGCACAATCATAGATATAGAAGCTACCACGCTTCGTGTTCTTATCGTATGTTGCCACATAAAGTTCATTTGTTGCCAAATCAACATACAAATAAGTAACTTCCTCATTGGCACCAAACTGGATGGCATACTGGTTCTTGTTTGGCAAAGAGAAGGTGTTTTGAGGCAGGAACACATATACAGCATTATCCACAGCATAATAATAACGACCATAAGTAACAGTAACCACAAAACTTGCTCCTTGGGCAGGAACGGCAGTATTGTCAGTGATTGCCATTTTCTGAGATACAAAACCAGCAGGCTCCATAAAGTTGGTAGAACCATTCTCCCACAAATAAAGTTCATTGGAACTTTCATCCTTTGACAAGATATAAACTGGAGTAATATAAGAGTCGTTAGGCTCTACTCCTGAGAAAGCAGTAATCAACTTCTGCCCATCAAGTAAGTTCTTACAGTCAGGGAAGCTGTTGTCAAAACCATACCAAGACGCATAGGAACTAAATATGGCAACCGTATTCGCAGAGTAATTCAGAAAGAAAGTCTTCTCTGTAGGCGTTCCCCATTGGCTAAAATAATTTTCCACCATTTGCTCAGGCTCACATCCATGGAAATACTGGTAGTCGTAAGGGAACATGAACTGCAAGTTGATATGTGCAAACTTCTTCATATCCTTGTCATACGCATACGGCATATAAGAATCTGGCATAAATACAGAGGCCTTGAAACCAGGATAAAGACTAGCATAATCTATAGATGTCAAAACCGTGAAGTTGTTAGGGTCCAAGAAATAGCAACGGTCCTGTGTAGAAACGAGCACACGTTTCAAAACGGAAGCGTGACTTCCATCCCACAAGTTGGCGGTTGCAATGAAGGCCTTGAGCAAACCATCTTCCGAAACATCTTCATTGATTTTTTCCATACAATGCTCTACGACAACTTCCTTTTCACCAGCTGCAATTTCCTCTGGAGTCAAAATCTTGACGAAACTCAAGTTACCTTTACCATCAGCATCCGAAGAGGTTATCAGATAACCATTCTCGAAAGTACGGTTGACATTGACTTGATAGTTGACCGTCTTTCCGACCTTGCCATCTGTCACATTCAAATGAACATAGTAAGAACCACCCGACGTGAAATTATACTTCAGTTCTGGCTCTGTGCTCACCTCTTCCAAATCTCCCTTTTGACCATTGGTATAGGTGCCTACCATCCATTGATACTTCAAGTCCTCGAAATTACCATTGTAAGAGATAGCAGGCTTGATGACACATTCATTGCCCAAGTATATATTGTATTCAGGCATGGTCGTGGCATCACTTCCCTCAATCGCAAGTTGAGGGATTGCCTTGTTGCCGTCAGTACTGTCGTCGCTGATACAAGATGCCAAACTCAAAGAGAGCATCACAGCAACTGTCATGATTGAAAATATATTCTTCTTTTTCATATCTTACGATTCTTTAAATTAATTGACCTTTGGCTCACCACCCGTCCAGTTGATCTGTCCTTTCGTGTCATTATACAAAGGTATCAACACATATTTCGTCAGGAACGCATCATACATGGCCAATGGACCCAAGTGGCTCTTAGCATCCACGAAATAATCTCCATATCGATTAATCATCTCGTAGTAAACGTCCTTGTTAGCCTTTGGAACCAACTCATAGAAATACTTGAAGAACAACTGAGCATTCTCAAAGCTATACTCTGGCATAGTAGGATAACCACTGACAACCCACCAGTCTGGACGCTCTGTAGGACGAATATCAGAATACTTAATGGTAAAGGTAGCCTGACCAGTAGGACGAAGTTCACCATTATTCACAATCTCTATTGTCAACTGCTTGGTCTTGGTCAAGATTTCTTCATCTTGCCCACGGAGCAACTTAATCACAACCGTATCCTTCACATCGTTGGCACCTATCTCAGCACGCTCAATGGTATAGTTCACATTTTCCACCATATCGGTTTTATCTGTGACAACCTTCAATTCTATCAGACGTGCCTCATCCTTAGGCATACCCATCAAGCACACAGGAATTTTGATTTCATGGTCCTGCGCAAAATCATAACCGAAGTTATAACTTATCTCAGAAGCAGACTTGCTGGTGCTTTTGTCCGTATAGTCGAAGAATACCGAGTCGGTCTGTGTCGTGTCATAAGTCTTATAATCATCCTCGCAAGATACAGTCAGCATTGCTATCGCTGCCATCGCAAGCATATAAATCTTCTTTTTCATAATCGTGTCTCTCCTTTCTTTTAGTTTCTGTAATCAAACTCTGCCTGTGGGATTGGGATGACATAAATATCCTCACTCGCAGGAATTACCTTGACATCCAAGTTAGAGTTAATGTCCTTGTTGAGTCGTTTCATGTTGTACCATACCTGACCCTCACCAAACATTTCCTTGTGATACTCATTGAATATCATCTCCTTGGTCAGTGTCTGGTCTGCTCTCAATGAAGGTAAGCCACGAGAGTTGATTTCCTTGTTGTAATACTCTAAAGCCTTGGCATAATTAGTCTGTAGAAGCGCCTCCGCTCCTATCAAGTAAATCTCAGACACATGGAGCATATTGATACCAGAGATACGGTCTGCCCAATCTGTTGGCGCTACAGCTCTATCATTCAAGGAATAGTAATCCACGATTTTGTTGCAACGTACATAGCCTGTACCCTCCACAAACCAATTCTTACGGAAATCCTGATCTACAGAAGTTACATCTTGCTCATAGATTTTATCATAAGCCATCAAGTGAGCAGAGCCTGAACCGTCATAATATGGGTCATAACTTTTATAAGACTGGTAGGTGTAAAGATAAGAACCAGCATTATCGCTAAAGGTATTGGAATACAAGCCCCACAAAGTCTCTTTATCCGACAACTTGCCAGCAAAGAGATCCTTGATTTCAGAAACATCCGCCAATGGGAATTTCTGGCTATCAACAACCATCTGCGCATACTTGGCAGCATTTTCCATGTCACCCTTCATCCAATACACCTTGGCGAGCATACCCAATACTGCATAGTAATTGCAGTGTGTCACACGATAGTTTTGGAACTTGAAGTAGAATTCATTATTGCGAGGATAGACGATATTGTCCTTCTCCTCACTGAGCAACTGTTCTGCCTCCAAGAGGTCCTTTGTAATCAAGTCATATACCTCGCCTACCTTTTTAAATGAATTCTCACTTGGTGAATAAGAAGTAGTATATGGGATACCTTGCTTCTCCAAGTCGGTAGAACAGAAAAATCGCAGCAAGTCGAAATGCAAGTAAGCACGCACTGCAAGCATCTCACCTTTGTAAAGGTTGTAAAGAGGCAACTCTGACTTAGAGCGTCCTTCCAAATTCTTCAATACATTGTTGGCATAGCCGATACTGGTGTAAGCATTAGACCAAACTGAGTCGAAGCGAGTGCGCAACTCATCATTTGTATCATATTGATAACGCTCCAACGCCTTAGAAGACTCTAAGTTTTGGTTAAAGTCCTGAGCCATCAGGTCTGTCATACCCCATGAGAACTCCTTACCATAAAGATTGGGTGACTGAAGCGAGCCATAGACACCGTAAATTGCCGACTCAAAACCATCGGCATTCTCAAAGAGTTCGTCCTCCAATTTCTCTCCTTTCGGACGAACATCCAAGAAATCATTACAAGAGGTCAGCATTGTGGCACCCAGCAACAAAGCGAACATCCATCTTGTAGCGTGTATGTTGAAATGTTTATTATACATCTTATTATCGTTTAATTGATTGAACTTATATGAAGTCTTACTTCATTAGAATGTCACACTTGCCGACATATTCAGGCTACGGCTGTATGGATAAGAGGTTCCACGCTCATACTTGGCAGATGTCACACGGAAGAGATCCTCCATACCTATGCCCACGTACAACTTCTGAACATGGATCTTCTTAAGGAAGTTGACTGGCACATTGTACTGCAAGTAAAGACTAGACAACCAAAGTTCATTGTCTTTTTCTACAAATCGGTCTGTATATACTGATGTGTTACCACTTGCCAAAGCGATATCAAGGTAAGGTTTCACATCACCAGGAGCATTCCATCTCTCGGTAAATGCACGCACATCGCAGTTTTGACGAGGATTGATATTCTCCACCTTCAAGGCACGAGTGGAGTTATACATCTTACCTCCGAAACGATAAGAGAAGTTCGCACTCAACGAGAAGTTCTTATACTGTAGCAAAGAAGAGAAACTACCCTGCAACTTAGGATTGGTGTCACCACAAGCCATCTGATCGCTGATGTCGTAAACATAGGTGTAGCTACCATCCTTCTTGATGAAAATCTCCTTACCTGTCGCAGGGTCGATACCTGCTGAACGAACAGTATAGATAGCCGTTGGAGACTCACCCTCACGATACTGGAAGAGTGGGGTTGCAGAAGCTATCGAAGTTTTGCTGTTCTGCTTCACACCCGTAGCATTCTGTTCATTCATACGCTTCATAGCATCAGAGATGCTATTGATGGTAGTCTTTGAGTGCAAACCATTGACAGAGAGATTCCACTCCCAATCCTTAGTACGGATAATCTTACCCCATACAGAGAACTCAAAACCATTACTGGTCTGTGAACCGAGGTTTGCCTTAACGGATGTTGCACCTGACGAAGGTGGCAAAGAACGGTCGATCAACATATCCACAGTCTTCTCATTGTAGTAATCAAGGTTCACGTTCAAGCGGTCGCCCAAGAAGGAAGAAGTGATACCAATATTGAACTTCTTGGTAGTCTGCCACTTCAAGCCAGGATTTGCCATACCCATTGGGATAGCACCAACACCCGTATAGCCCAAGAAACTACTATTGTACTTATAGGTTGTCACAGCTTGGTATGAATCAAACTTCACACTACCGGTATAACCATAACTGCCACGCAAGCGGAGGGTGTTCACCCAACCGAGTTTCTTAATAAAGTTCTCGTTGTGCAAGTTCCATCCTGCACCCACTGACCAGAAAGGAGCATAACGATGGTCGCTACCAAACTTAGAAGAACCAGAGAGACGATAAGAACCATCTACCACATATCTATTCTTCCACATAAAGTTGGCTGCCAAGAAAGCACCCACACTCGTTGCCAAGGATTCAGAACCATTTGGCATCCAACGATTGGAATAAGAAGTAGCATAAGCGATATCCGACTGATTGTCATTCAAGAAACCAGAAGCAGACAAAGTACTGCTGGTACCTTTGTCACGCTTGATTTCACCTCCCAAGTTGAGAGTCAACATAGTCCCCTCTTTATCGAAGTTCTGGATATAGTTACCCACCAACTTTCCTGCCCATTGGTCTGAGCCTGTGTTGCCTAATTTATAAAGACCCTTCTGTGACAAGGAAGAAATGTCGTCAAACTGGTGAGAGTCTGGTGATACAAAGATGTCACTGGTTCCACGACTTGTATTATAAGAACCTTGTGCTGTGACATAGAGATTTGGCAAAATATTATATCGAATGTCAAGAGACAGTTGCTGAGTACGAGTCTGTGACTTATTGAAACTGCTCAAAGACGCCTCATAAAGAGGGTTATTCATGTTGTAAGACAAACTGCTACGATAGTTGCCAAACTCATCGTATGGAGAGTCGTATGGGTTGCAAGCCAAATAACTGGAGAAAGAACCATACTTAGAATTCTTGACATCCAACTGCTCATGAGAAGCACGAAGGGTCAAAATCAAGTTATTGATAGCAGTATAAGACAAGTAGATGTTCATACCATAACGCTTACGACCATCATCCTTCATCACACCTTGTGTATTGGAGAAGTTACCTGTCACATTGTAATCCAAGCCAGAACCGCGTCCTGAAACAGAAAGAGAATGTGTATGAGAGAAACTGTTACGTACTGGTTTCGACTTCCAATCTGTATCAACACCACTGCTGACCAAGGCCAACTTATCATAATAACTCTGGTCAAGACTGCCGTCAGTAGTCGTATAAAGCTTCGCCATCTTCTCCAATTCTAGCTTTTGCGCAGCATTGCAATAGTCGTAACTACTCAAATCTGCGAAACTGAACTGAGGAGTAAAAGTATAGCGGATTCTAACAGGTGACTGGCTCACACGCTTACGCTCAATGACAATCACACCATTAGCAGCATTCTCGCCATAGAGGGCTGTAGCAGAAGCATCCTTCAAGATATCTACACGCTCGATGTCGTTGATGTCGATGTCATAGAGGGCAGTGAGACTCTGCTCCACACCATCGATGACGATAAGAGGTGCATTCAAGCCCACCTTGTCATTGGTAGCGAGTGAAGTGGTACTACGAATCACAAGATCAGGCACAGCATTAGGGTTGGACCCCATCGCATTGTTCTGCTGGATGTTCAAACTAGGATCCAGTGTTGCCAATGTCTGCATGATGTTATTAGGGGCAATCTTCAGAATCTCGTCACTAGAGATAGTCTTGGCAGCACCAGTAAAAGTCTGTTTCTTTCGAGTAAAGTAACCATTGACAACAACGTCGCTCAAGACTTTGTCATCATTCTTCATGATAATCTTCATGTTATGACCAGCAACAACGGTCTGAGTGGTCATGCCAATGTAAGATACAATAAGTTTTTGCTTGTTCAATGGAACCGTTTTAATGTTAAAACGTCCATTCACATCAGTTATAGTAGCAACATTCTGATTCGCTACTTTAACTTGTGCTCCAATAAGAGGCTGATTATCTTCGTCCAAGATAATACCGCTAATACTGTTGCGCGTTTCTTTGCCATCATTATAAACAACTGTCACATCATTCTGCGCTAACGCAGTAAGAGGCAGATTTGCCCCCCCAGATATGAGCATGGCAGCTAACAATACGTTTTTGTGCATATTATAAATATTATAAGTAAAAAAATCTCAACAGAGCTAAATTCGGTTTAAACGTTGCAAAGATAAGCAAATATTTAATAATATTAGCACAAAGATTCAACTTTAACACTTGAAACGAGAAGAAAGTGATAATTTGAAAGAAAGAATGGTCGTAAAGAAACTAAAAGTATCAATTAAGAAGGGATTACATTTCATCTAAGCACTAACATTACGATAAATGAAAGTCAAGAGAAAAGGTACATACGAGACGTGTAAAACAAAAAAGCCCCGACTACTTACGTAATCGAGGCTTCTCTATTGAAAGGAGGCGGCTACCTACTCTCCCGCATTGCATTGCAGTACCATCGGCGCAAGT
>ENA-OWPL01000162-OWPL01000162.1-human-gut-metagenome-genome-assembly--contig:-NODE-162-length-50927-cov-21.670467_pt1 | contig 50927 bp, 40 predicted proteins | sample MGYA00248263_ERZ651844 | MGnify/ENA primary metagenome ERZ651844 (study PRJEB26924, sample SAMEA4378256) | human gut metagenome | biome: human gut; feature: human-associated habitat; material: faeces...
GTGGTGCTCTTGACTGGGCTCCTCGTTTCCGTGAGGCTATCAAGCCTGTTATGGAGTGGTTGTACTACTCTGTTAAGACTGGTAATGAGGCACAGATTTCTATCGACAAGAACTCTCAGCCTGATTATCGTGAGAAGTTGAACGCTGAACTCGAAGCTATGCGCAACAAGGAGATGTGGCAGGCTGGTGTTACAGTTCGTAAACTTCGTCCTGAAAATAACTAATTTTTTTCTCGTACATAATGTTGGAAAGGGAATGGTCCGTGAGGGGTCGTTCCCTTTTTCGTGCTGTTTAGTACTTTGCTCAAGTAAATTGTAAACAGTATGCTTGAGGACAAATAAATGTCACACGTCACAGTTGTCACAGTTTTTTTAGTCGAGAGATATTTCTTTCTCCCGACCTTTTTAGAAAAAAGTCCCGACTTTTTTATGAAAACCTCCCGACTTTTTTAGAAAAACCTCCCGAGGAAAAAATAAAAACCTCCCGATGTGTTTTGTAAGACTAAGTTAGTCTTCTGCTAAGGCAAAGAAGTAAGCCCCATCAATGTGAACCTTATTTTCTGCGACTAAAGCCTCCAAGGCATCCGACACTTGTCGGCTTGGCAGTTGGAAATTCTGAAGTTCCGTAACGAAATGTTTCTCACCATCCTTTAGCAAAGCCATGATTTGTTCCATTGCCTTTTCGTACATCTGTTTGCCCACGGAATCATGGTCCTTGTGTTCCAAACAGACATCACATTGATGGCAATCCTCCTGGGTGCTTTCACCAAAATAGCGCAAGAGTTGGCGAGAACGGCAGATGTAATCCGTTGTCGCATAACCTATCATGCTCTCGATGCGCTTCTCAAACTGCTCCTTTCGCTCCTCGTATGCCTCAGGCGTGATGATGACCTTCTCGCCATCTATTCTATCACGCAAATAGGTGATATAAGGTATCTTACGGCGAGGAATGAACTTGATGATATGTCGGGCAGCCAGATTCTTCAAGGCGAAATACACCTGTTGGATGCTCATGCCGGCATGGTGGGCTACCAGCGATTCGTCGATATACACGAAGTCGGTGAAGAGACCGCCATAGATGCGCAGCAGGGTGGTGATGACCTCATCCTCGTTGGCGTGTAAGTTCTCCAACTGATAGAGGTCGTTTCTTTCGAGATTGAACATCAGTCTCGCCTTACCATCCGGATTGTCCTCATAATGGATGTAGCCGCAGCGTTCCAAGATTCTGAGAGCCGCATCCACCTTGGTAGGGAAATACTTATAGATGTAACTGAATTTCTCGATGTCAAACTCGAAGGTCTTGCCACGTCCGCTCTCCACGCCTATTTGGAAGAAGTAGGCGAGGTGCTCGTAGATGTCCTTGATTTGTTCCTTGTCGGGAAAAGTGTCGTCGATGCGTTTCCTCAACTTCCGTTCGTCGGCTGCATCGTAGAGCAAGACGGCATACGCCTTGTTGCCATCTCGTCCGGCACGACCTGCCTCCTGGAAGTATGCCTCCAGCGAGTCGGGACAGTCGATATGGATGACCATACGAACGTCGGGCTTGTCAATGCCCATTCCGAAGGCATTGGTGGCAACCATCACTCTCACCTCATCATCCTGCCACATTTTCTGTCGCTCATCCTTGACCACAGGGTCGAGACCAGCATGATAGAAGGTGGCAGGGATGCCGCTCTTGGAGAGCACTTCCGCCATCTCCTTCGTGCGTTTGCGGCTTCGAGCATAGACGATGGCAGAACCTTCCACACATTGCAGGATGTGAATCATCTCGTTCTGCTTGTCTGCCACGGTCCTGACGATATAGGCGAGATTCTTGCGCTCAAAACTCATCTTGAACACGTTCTTCTCGGCAAACTGGAGTTTGTCTTGGATGTCATCCACCACGGCTGGTGTGGCTGTGGCGGTGAGGGCGAGCACAGGCGTGCCCGGCTTCATCTGTCGGATGTCGGCGATTCTCAAGTAGGAGGGACGGAAGTCGTAACCCCACTGACTGATGCAGTGGGCTTCATCTACCGTGATGAAGCTCACCGTCATGTGACGAAGCTTGACTTGGAAAATCTCAGACGAGAGGCGTTCCGGCGACACATACAGTATCTTGACACCACCGAAGATGCAGTTCTCAAGGGTCTGTATGATCTCGCTCCTCGACTTGTCGGCATAGATGGCATCGGCGAGGATACCCCGTTCTCGCAAGTGGAGAACCTGGTCTTTCATCAGGGCGATGAGAGGAGTGATGACGATGCACACACCTTCTTGGGCGAGGGCTGGTACTTGGAAGGTAATCGACTTTCCACCGCCCGTAGGCATCAAGCCGAGGGTATCCTTACCTGCGGCAATGCTCTCGATAATCTCTCTCTGTATGCCGCGGAAGTCGGGATACCCCCAATAGGTTCGCAATATCTCTTGATATTTATCTGCCATCTTTTTTACTCGTTGTTCGGACGAATGTCTTCGATCTGCAGTTGTACCTGATTCTTCTTGAAGATATTGTCCTCTATCGTATAGACGATGTCGAAGCTACGCTTGCTCTTGATGTATCGGGCTGCGGCACTCTGTCCGAAGGCGATACCATTGACCACGTTGCTCGACTTTGAATCCACCAGCTCCAACTTGATGTGCTCTTGCTCCCTGCCCACCACCTTGCTGGTGCCATAGTCATACACTTGGGTGGTGCAGAACACTGGTTTCTGGTTGCACGGACCGAAAGGCGAGAAGCGTTTCAGCTCGTTTTGCAGCGACTTGGTGATGTCCTTGAAGTCGATGACGGCATCGATGTTCAAGAGAGCCTCGGTCTGCTCCGGCACGATATGCTCCTCCACGTACTTCTGGAATCGCTCCCTGAACTCCTTCACCTTGTCCCATCGCAGCGTGAGTCCGGCAGCATAGGTGTGACCACCGAAGTTGACGAGCAAGTCACGGCAACTCTTGATGGCGGAATACACATCAAATCCCGTCACGCTTCGAGCCGAACCCGTAGCCATGTCGCCGTCTCTGGTGAGCACGACGGTAGGACGGAAGTAGATTTCCGTGAGTCGGGAGGCGACGATGCCGATGACACCTTTCTTCCATCCCTCGTCATAGAGCACGATGCTGGAGTTGTGCTTCTGGCTCTCCAGTCGCGACACGATGCCGTTGGCTTCCTCGGTCATCTGCTTGTCGATGTCCTTGCGCTGTTCGTTGTATTCATTGATATGTTTCGCCATGCGGATGGCGGTAGGGAAGTCTCTCTCCACCAAGAGGTCAACGCTGAGCTTACCATTCTCCATACGTCCCGATGCGTTGATGCGAGGACCTATCTTGAAGACGATGTCGCTCATCGAGATCTCTCGTCCGTTGAGTCCGCAGATGTCGATGATGGAGCGCAAGCCCACGCTCGGATTGGTGTTGAGCTGCTTCAAGCCATGGAAGGCAAGGATGCGGTTCTCGTCGGTCACCGGCACGATGTCGGCAGCGATGCTTACGGCACAGAAGTCGAGCAGTGGGATGAGTCGGGAGAAAGGAATGTTGTTGTCCTTGGCGAAAGCTTGCATGAACTTGAATCCCACGCCGCATCCACAGAGATGCTTGAATGGGAAGGGGTCGTCGGGTCGCTTAGGGTTGAGGATAGCCACAGCAGGTGGCATCACCTCGTCAGGAACGTGGTGATCACAGATGATGAAGTCTATGCCAAGACTCTTGGCATATTCTATCTCCTTGATGGCCTTGATGCCACAGTCAAGGATGATGATAAGTTTGACACCCGTCTCGTGCGCAAAGTCGATTCCCTTCTTGCTCACTCCATATCCCTCGTCATAGCGGTCGGGGATGTAGTAGTCGATGTTGGAATAGAATTGCTGCAAGAACTTAAAGACCAGAGCAACGGCGGTGCAGCCATCCACATCGTAGTCGCCATAGACCAAGATGCGCTCCTTGCGTCCCATCGCATCATTCAGGCGGTCAACGGCTAGGTCCATGTCCTTCATCAGGAATGGATTGATGAGGTCGGAGAGCTGGGGTCTGAAAAACCGCTTGGCTGCCGACTCGGTCGTGATGCCTCGATGGATGAGAAGCTGTCCAAGGATGGGGCTGATGTTCAGTTTATCGCCCAATTCTTTGGCTGCCTTTGCTTGTTCAGGTGTGGGTGCTTCGTAGTTCCATTTAAAATGCATTTTAATTATTTTTTATTTCTGCCGTCAAAGTTACAAAAATAAAATGACAAATGGGAAGGTTTTCATGTTAAATTACAAAAAAGGCAGCAAACAACGTTGTTTGCTGCCTTTTTGATAGTATTTTTATAAAAATTAGATGCCGAGCTTCTTGCGGATGTCCTTAGGGATGGCATTCTTGTTGACCATGAAGTCCATGGTCTTGTAAGCTACGAAAGCCTTGGTCATATACCATGTGCCCTTGTAGTCGCCATACTCACCCCAAGAGTTCTTCACCATATAGTACTCCTTGCCGTTCTGGTCCTTGGCGATACCATAGATGTGCATACCGTGGTCGTCGGTGGTCTCCCAGTTGTCGAAAGCCTCCTGGCGCATCTGCTGGGTAGGCACTACCTCAGGAGCGTTGACACCGAGTGAGTCAAACTTCTCCTTCTTCTCGTCCTTGGAGAGCTTGAACCAATGGTCGGCGTCTGTGCCTGCCATAGAGCGAACCTTCTTCACGTCGTAAGCGATACCGAGACCCTTGCGAGTGAAACCATCCTCTGTTACGTCGCCACCCCAAGCTACGGTGTAACCATTGTTGACAGCGTTGTCGATAATCTTGCAGAGATCCTCCATAGGTACGTTGTAGCTCAAAGGCCAGCGCCAGTTGTCCTGTACCTCAACAGCAAACTTGCTCCACATTGGGTGGTGAGTGTAGCTAGTGATGGTTACGTAGTCGTCGAGGTTCAAGCCGAGGCTCTGGCAGAAAGTCTGTGGAGTATATTGCTTGCCCTGATATGTAAACTTCTCTGGCACCTTGCCGATATAAGAGTCGATGATGCCCTGAAGGCCGCTCTTCCATGCAGAAGAAATCTTCTTTGCGCTGCTCTTGGCAACAGCCTCTACGTATGGAGTCATCACGTCGAAGAACTCGCCGAAGTTAGCCAATGAGTCACCGGTCAATGTACCAGGAGCTGGCATAGCAGTCTCTGGTACGATACCATAATGCTGCAAAGCATATAGTACATCGTATGCGCTACCACCTTGAGAGAAGCTCACGTCGCCGTGCATTCTCACCGCCATTGTGGCACGATCCATATAAGTCTTGTTGGCAACGAACATCTCGCTCAAGTCGTATGTCTTGCCCGTGTTCTTCAAGATCTCGCTCTCAAAGAAGCTGAGAGTAGAGTAAGACCAGCACGTACCGCTGCGGTTCTGGTCCTTGATGCTTGTGATAGGGTTTTGCTTTACCACTGTAAATACAGGCTTGTTCTTAGCGATGGCAGCTGAGTCCTTCGCTGTCTTTGCGCTAGCACCTGTGGCAACCAATGCCATCATTGCTGCGACGATTAATGTCTTCTTCATTAAAATGTCTCTTTAATATTAATAATGTTGTTATTTCTTTCTGATAGTGCTTACTTGTTGGCAGCCATAAACTCCTCTACGTCCTTTGGATGGTATGGGATTCTGTCCTTGCCGATAAAGCGGCAACCATCCTTGGTGATGAGCACATCGTCCTCGATGCGGATGCCACCGAAGTCCTTGTAGGTCTCCAGTTTGTCGAAGTTGAGGAACTCGGCGCAGTGTCCGCTTGCCTTCCAGTCGTCGATGAGGGCAGGGATGAAGTAGATGCCTGGCTCGTCGGTCACCACGAATCCTTCTTGCAGACGGCGACCCATGCGCAAGCAGTTGGTGCCGAATTGCTCCAGGTTAGGGCGAACTTCCTCGTCAAATCCTACGTTGATCTGGTCGAGGTTCTCCATGTCGTGAACGTCCATTCCCATCATGTGGCCGAGTCCGTGAGGCAAGAACATGGCATGAGCACCAGCCTTCACAGCTTCCTCTGTGTCACCCTTGGCGAGACCCAACTCCTTCAGTTTGTCAAACATCAAGCGACAAACGGCGAAGTGAACGTCGGCATATTTCACGCCTGGCTTAGCCACCTCCAAGGTGTAGTCGTGGCAAGCCTCTACGATAGAGTAGATTTCCAACTGGCGCTGGGTGAACTTGCCGCTCACTGGCATGGTACGAGTATTGTCGGAACAATAGTTGTTGATGGTCTCAGCACCTGCATCGCAAAGTGCCAGTCTGCCAGCCTCCAATACGTTCATCGATGGATTGCCGTGCATGATCTCGCCGTGCTGGGTGAAGATGGTAGGGAAACTTACCATTGCACCGTAGGAGTTGGCGATGCCATCTACCTGACCGCCCACAAACTTCTCTGTCACGCCTGGACGAGTCAGCTTCATGGCAGTGGTGTGCATCTTGTAGCCGATGACGGCGGCACGTTCTAGTTCCTCGATTTCCTCAGGCGTCTTGGTGGAGCGCATCTTCACTACTGCCTGAATGAGTTCCATAGAAGCCTCCTCCTTCTGCTGGTTAGGATGGATGCCGAGGAGGTCGAATATCTGGAGCTTGATGTCGTAGCGATAAGGAGGCAAGAAGTGAATCTTGCGTTTCTTCGACATGGCATCGTTGCAGATGGTCTTTAGGCTCTTCATCGAAGCGGTGTTGTGGATGCCCACTTGTTCTGCGAGGTCGTGAACGCTCTCCACGCTGCCATACCATACGATGTCCTCAATGTCAATATCGTCACCTATCAAGGTCTCTATGTCGTTGTCAATGTCGATGACACCCACAAGTCCGTCACGCTGCTGTCCGAAATAATAAAGGAAGGAAGAGTCCTGACGGAATGGGTAATAACCATTGTTAGGGAAATTACAAGGTGAGTTGTTATTTCCGAAAATCAAAACTACGCCGCTCTTGACGAGCTTTTTCAACTCCTGTCGGCGCTGGATGTAAGTGTCCTTACTAAACATATTTTTAGATTTTTACTAATTTTGCTGCAAAGTTAGCAATTATTTCCCGAAAAATGCGTACCTTTGCAATCAAAATCGCATAAATAGTGAGAATTTATAAATAATTAATAGATTCCAGCTACATTCTTGTAGTGTGATGCGAACAACAGGTTACGAATTCTTAGTAAAACAATAGTTATATGAAGTTAGGAAAGAATGTGGGTTTGGTGTTGGAAGGTGGCGGAATGAGAGGTGTCTTCACCAGTGGCGTGCTCGATGCCTTCATGAAGTATGACTTATACTTCCCATACGTGGTGGCGGTGTCGGCTGGTGCCTGCAATGGCATGTCGTATATGAGTCGCCAACCTCGTCGTGCCCGTATCTCCAATATCGACTACCTTTCTCGTTATCAGTATATCGGCATTCGTCATCTGGTGACGCAGGGTTGCATCTTCGACCGCAAGTTGCTCTACGATAAGTTTCCTAACCAACTGCTTCCCTTTGACTTCGACACTTATTTCAAGTATGCCGACCGATTTGAGATGGTGACGACCAACTGCCTGACGGGGCAGGCGATGTATCTGAAGGAGGCGCACGACCGCCAGCGAGCCTTGGACGTCGTTCGTGCCTCCAGCAGTCTGCCTTACGTGAGCAAGATTGTGAATGTGGATGGCATCCCGATGCTGGATGGTGGTATCGCCGACAGCATCCCTGTGCAGCGTGCCATCGACTTGGGGCATGAGCACAACGTGGTGATTCTCACTCGCAACAAGGGGTGGCGTGATACCGGTAAGGATCACAAGATACCTTATTTATATAAGAACTATCCTCGCCTTCGTGTCGCCTTGAGCCATCGACACAAGTCTTATAATGAGCAAATCCAACTCGTCGATGACTTGGAGGCAGCGGGCAAGATTACCTGCATCCGCCCGATGCGACCATTGGAGGTGGGACGTATGGAGAAGGACACCGATAAGTTGGAGCGATTATACGAAGAAGGCTTTGCACTGGGCGAGGCATTTTGCAAAGAGTATTTATAAGGTATTTGTCAGGATAGAAGTTCCTAAAAACAACAAAGCCATTCTGTAGTTGCAGAATGGCTTTGTCGTAAAATGCTATTTCTCTTCGAGCAAGTCAGGACGCAATCGTTTGGTGCGTTCCATAGCTTGGTCAAATTCCCATTGTCTGATTTTCGCCTCATTGCCGCTGAGCAATATCTCTGGCACCTTCCATCCCTTGTAGTCGGAAGGACGGGTGTAGATAGGAGCAGCGAGGATGTCGTCCTGGAAACAGTCGGAGAGGGCACTCTGCTCATCGCTGATGACTCCCGGTACCAGTCGGATGACGGCGTCGGATATGACAGCGGCAGCCAGTTCGCCTCCAGTCAATACGTAGTCACCTAACGAAATCTCACGAGTGATGAGATGGTCGCGAACTCGCTGGTCGATGCCCTTGTAATGACCGCAGAGGATGATGAGGTTGCCCTGCATCGACATCTCGTTGGCGATTTTCTGGTTGAAAGTCTCGCCGTCAGGAGAAACATAGATGACGTCGTCGTATTCTCGTTCTGCTTTGAGGGCAGAGATACAACGGTCGATAGGTTCGCATTGCATCACCATGCCGGCGCTTCCGCCGTATGGGTAGTCGTCCACTCTTTTCCATTTATCCAATGTGTAGTCACGCAAGTTGTGGAGATGAATCTCTGCGAGACCCTTCTTCTGAGCACGTGCCAGGATGGACTCGTTGAAGAATCCCTCCAGCATCTCAGGCAATACTGTGATAATATCTATTCTCATTTTGTTATGTTGCAAAGTTGATGTATGAATCAATGCTGCAAAGGTACTGTATTTTCGGCAAAGCACAAAATAAATAGACAAAAAAATCCCTCGCAAGTCGTTTTGCGAGGGATTAATAGTTGTTTAGAAGGCTATCTTATCACCCTTGTTGGTGATATAGACATGTCCCTTCTGTGCTGCCATCTTGCAGGTCTATCAGTCCATCACCATTGAGGTCACGGGCTGTGCAATAACCTGTAGGGGCATCCATAGAGTAGGTTGCAACGCCATTGGCTGCTACCATTTGCTTGGCTTGCGAGGTCTCGGAGATCCCGCTGCCATTGCTTCCACTACTAATACTAACTCCAATTTGTCCAGAGTTAGGAGTGTATTCGTCTAGTATCGAAGAGTGAATGGCTGTAGTGTCAGATGTGACGTATAGCTTATCAGACACGAATGAGCCATCAGCGGTCATACGGACGATATCAATAGTTGCCATTACTCTTAGTTATAGCTACTGTTACTCTTAGTAATAACTGCTATAACTCTTAGTTTTAGTAGCTGCTACTCTTAGTTTTAGGATAGACTACTCTTAGTTTTAACTATCATAACTCTTAGTTTTAGCATCCTATAAAAAGCAAATCGCACTCTGAAAGCTCAGAGTGCGATTTGAAATCATTCGAGTTGAGAAATCAACCGTATCAATTTGTCGTAAATCAGTGTTCTCTCACTGTAAATGGTTGATAATCAGATAAGATGTGCCAAAAGTGAAGGGACCATGAATTGTGAAATCATTTTTGAAATTCTAGTCATTTGATGGAAAACATTCCATTTACTTGATCACCACTTTCTTCTTGCCGATAACATAGACCCCCTTGCCTAGCTTGCTGGCATCCGTACCCAGGTAGCGGCCATCGAGCGTGTAGATGCGAGCGTCCTTGTCTGCATCGATGTTGGTGATAGGAGAGTCGATACCTGTGGTGAAGTCCTTGAGATAATCGAAAGTGATGACACCATCGGTCTCCTTGATGTTGTAGAGGAGGTTGGTCAATAACACGCCATTATTGAGCTTTGCCTCTGTCAGTTGTGTAACGTTATTTCTGCCTGGGAAAGGATCGCTAAGGTGGCTCAGCTGATACTCTTTGTCTGTGTAGGTTTTTCCTTTTCCCGATAAGTAACCACTGAGGATGATGCCATCAGCTGGCAGAATCGTAACCTCTGGGCTTCCGGGCGTTTGGTTCATGCGATAGTCCAATCCTACGGTAGGCTTGTTGTAGTCTATGCGATGAATCAGCAAGCCATGAGAAGGGAAACCTTTCCACCAACCATCTTTTTGTAGGTTTTGCAGGAGAAGATATTGACCATCATGAGCTTCTATCTTATATACCTTGCGGTCTTGGTAGTAAGGCTGCAATTCCAGTTGTTGTGCTGTGTTGCCCAAAGTCTCGATGTTGGAATCCCAACCTACGATGTCAAGCTCCCAAGGTGAATAAGCTGCAGGGTTAAAGCCCCGATTCCAGTATTCACCTGCGTCCATCAAGTCCCAATATTCTGGTTCTTGGTTGTTGACATGCGCAGCGGTATTGTATGGATACAAGTCAGGTATTCCCATGCAATGAGAGAATTCGTGGCAGAAAACGCCGATACCGCTGATATAATTCGTTGTAGTTTTGTCTGGAGCGTTTAATTCGCAGTTCAGTCCATAGCTATATATATTAGTTTCATTGTCGATGGTGTAGTTTACGCCAGCACGAGTATGTGCCCATATCGTATTGGCATCTCCACCTAAATTCTGTCCAATGCCGGCATAGATAATATAAACCAAATCCGCTTTGCCATCATTGTTGAGGTCATAGTCGGAGAAGTTCACCCCCAGTTGAGACTTGGCAAGTTTGCAAGCTTCTACAACTAAGTCTTTACTATAGATGTCACGATTGTTTTCTGAGGCATCTTGACCATAGTAAGTGTAACTTTCGCTGACAGTGACGACACCTGCTACATCGAAGATAGGGGTAAAAGTTCCTTTGCTCATTTCTGTGAAATATTGCTTCACGCTACCATAGTTGCTTCCGTTATAGGCAGAGGTGAGAGCTTCGGGTGCTTGTTCTCCACTCTCTGCATTCAAGAAATAATTAAATGCCGTCTTTGGATCGCTTGACAAAAACTTGCAATCTGGGAATTGTACCAAGATGACCAATGTCTTGGGAGCACCGCTGTGTGGAAAATATTTTTTTGTGGTAGCAATGTCTGTATTCAAGTTTTTTGCAAGTGATTGCAATGTGGCATCGGTTGCCTTAAAGAAACGATCTTTGTCTTGTGCCTCTGCCACGTTCTTTTCGGTAGCATTGCGACTTTCTGGGTTATGCGCCAACTGTGGAGTAGCCTTCAAAGTGCCATCTTCTTCTACTTGTGCCACATAGTAGTTCTTGCCTACTTGTACCAAGAGTGTACCATCTGAGGCCGAACTCCAACTGAAATGCTCGTCACCATGGAGGTACACGGTCAGCTCTGTTCCGTCACTTTGAATGACAGTGATGGGACCAGGGTATGCCTTGGCAGCAAAACTACTTGAAAAGCCCAGGAGGGCGAATGCTATACTTAGTAAAATCTTCTTCATAGATAAACGCTTGGGTCTTAATTAAGTAATTAATAATGAATATGTTATTAAACAAACAATGATTTATCAATTATCATTTATAATTTATCATTTATAATAGTATTGTCCTTTCTTCTGTGTCTGATGACCAAACTCGATGGCGTGGTGCGGACAGTGGTGATAGCAACAGAAGCAGGTGAGGCAGTCCTTGTGGTGCAACCACTCTGGCGTCTTGCCCTTACCACCCTTGATGTCGCCCACCGGACAGACGTTGGCGCAGATGCCGCACTTCACGCATTTCTCTTGGGTGATGTGGAATCGCTTGTCGGTGATGAGCACGTGCTCGAAGAAGCCACCTATTATCTTCGTCATTCCCCAAGGCCAAAAACCTTTCACCAGTCGATTAATGCTCTCCTTGCGGTTGAACACCTCCTCGCAAATCACCTCCAACTCTTGTGCTGATTTCTCCTTCTTGCGAATCTCCTTCTCCTTCGGATCGACATCCATGAAAGGCAAGCCTACATACGACTCCGGCATGATGAGGGAGTAGGCGGAGGAAACCTCGTGGATGTCCAAGGCGTTCAAGGAATCATTGGCGGCAAGGACTGCATTGAGGTTCTCGATGGTGAGTCCGATGCTATCGCCTGCCGTGCAAACGGCGTAGGCAAACGGTGCTTGATGGGAAGTCTTTCCTACGGAAGAATCAGCGGAAGTAAGGTCTTCTGTAGGCTGTGTAACCACCAATTGGGAGAGGAAATCCCTCACCAGTCGTGGCACTCTCCAACCATGTACGGGAAAAACGAAACCAAGCCGTTCACCTTCTTTCAAGATGAACGGCTCAGTCTTATCGACGCCTGATGTCTTCATACGCCTCATTTCCTCGGCGATGTCTATCAGTCGCTCTTGCGTTGCGGAAGCCAAGCGGATGGCTGCCCAACGAGTATTTCCTGTTCCAGAAAAATAGAATATCATTCTTTCTCTCTATACATTATTATATATATAGTGCCAAGAAGGAATTATTGCTTGGTCTCCTCGGTCATCACACCCTCGATGTAGAGGCGAGTCATCTCTACGTTGCCATTGCTGCGCACGGTGATAGACTTCTTGAAGTGACCAGGGAACATGCCCTTGCCATTGTAGGTGACGGTGATGGTACCCTTCTGACCAGGAGCGATAGGCTGCTTGGTGTAAGAAGGTACGGTGCAACCGCAACTGGCGATGGCTTGGTTGATGACCAATGGCTTGTTGCCTACGTTGGTGAATGTGAAGGTGGTCTTCTGAACGGGTGACTTCTCACTGAAGTTGCCAAAGTTGTGTACCACCTTGTCGAACTTGATTTCAGCTTGTGCACTGGCTGTTGCTACCATGGCAACGAGCATCGTAAGTGCTAAAAATAGTCTTTTCATATCCTATTTATTTTTATATTCTCATTTGTTTTTTGCCTATTTGGATGCAAAGTTAAACATAAAGTTTAGTATTGCACTACTTTTAGGCTACTTTTTTACATTATTTTATACATATTTCTTCAAGAACTTGCCTGTCAGGCTCTTTGGGCACGCTGCCACTTCCTCTGGCGTACCAGCCACCACGAGGCTACCGCCCTTGTCGCCGCCCTCTGGTCCGAGGTCGATGATGTAGTCGGCGCACTTGATGACATCGAGGTTGTGCTCGATGACTACCAGGGAATGCCCACGCTCTATCAAGGCATTGAAGGCGTGGAGCAAGCGCTTGATGTCGTGGAAATGCAAACCGGTCGTTGGCTCGTCGAAGATGAAGAGGGTAGGCTCCTGGTCTTCCTTGCCGATGAAGTAGGCGAGCTTCACACGCTGGTTCTCACCACCAGAGAGAGTACTGGAGTTCTGACCGAGCTTGATATATCCGAGACCTACCTCCTGGAGAGGGCGCAGGCGGTTGACGATGACACGGCAGAAGTCGAAGTCGCCGTCATTGTGCTGGTTCTTCTCATCGCTGAAGAACTCTATCGCCTCGTTCACGGTCATGTTGAGCACATCGTTCACATCCTTTCCGCCGAAGTGAACATCCAAGATGTCGTGCTTGAATCGCTTGCCCTTGCAAGCCTCGCACTGCAACACGAGGTCTGCCATAAACTGCATCTCGATGGTTACGTATCCTGCTCCCTTGCACTCCTCGCATCTTCCTCCCTCGGCATTGAAGGAGAAGTATTGAGGCGTGAAACCGAGTTGCTTAGCCAACGGCTGGTTGGCAAAGAGCGAGCGGATGGCATCGTATGCCTTCAGATAGGTGGCAGGGTTGCTTCGGGTACTCTTTCCGATAGGGTTCTGATCGACAAACTCCACGTGCTTGATGGCATTGAGGTCGCCTTCCATCGCCGTAAACTCGCCCGGTGCATCCGAAACCAAGTCGAGGCGGCGGCGCATGGCTGGGTAGAGGATGCCCTTGATGAGCGAACTCTTGCCTGAGCCGGAGACTCCTGTGATGACGGTGAAGGCATTGAGCGGTATCTTGACATCGATGCCACGGAGATTGTTCATCCTCGCTCCCTTGATGTAGATGAACTGGTTCCAGGCACGATGGCTGGTAGGTCGCTCTATCTCCTCGGAATGGGTGAGGTACTTGATGGTATAGCTGTCGGGATATTTCTCCAGGAGCTTCTTCTGTTCCGCAGGGTCGGTGGTGGAATATTCGGTGGAAGGACCGGCATAGACCAGCTTGCCGCCCAGTCGTCCGGCATAGGGACCGATGTCGATGAGATAGTCGGCGGCACGCATGATTTCCTCGTCGTGCTCCACTACCACCACGGTATTGCCCAACTCCTGCAACTCTCGGAGCACCTTGATGAGGCGGTCGGTGTCACGGCTGTGGAGACCGATGCTAGGCTCATCGAGGATATAGACGCTGCCCACGAGCGACGAACCGAGACTGGTGGTCAGGTTGATGCGCTGGCTCTCACCTCCCGAAAGGGAATTGGAGAGGCGGTTGAGGGTGAGGTAGCCCAAGCCTACGTCGAGGAGGAACTGGAGGCGGTTGGTGATTTCTGCCAGAAGTCGCTTGCTCACGCTTTTCTCGTGCTCGGTCAGTTCTAGGTTGGCAAACCAAGTGGAGAGGTTGGCTACCGACATATCTACGAGTTCTGTGATGCTCTTGCCGCCAATCTTCACATAGTTGGCTTCCTTCTTCAGTCGGGTGCCATGGCAGTCAGGACAGATGGTCTTGCCACGGAATCGGCTCAGCATCACTCGGTATTGTATCTTGTATTGGTTCTCTTTTACCATGCGGAAGAACTCATCGATGCTCACCCTTTCGTGTGGGTCGAGGTTTTTCTCGGAGGGCAGACCGTGCCAAAGCCAGTCTTTCTCCTTCCGGGTCAACTCAAAGTAGGGCTTGAAGATCGGGAAGTGGAAAGGTTCGGCACGGCGTATGAACTCCTTGAGCCACATGCCCATCTTCTCGCCTCGCCAGCAGACCACGCATCCGTCGTAAAGACTCAGCGAGGTATTAGGGATGACCAACTTCTCGTCGATGCCGATGATGCTTCCGAATCCTTCGCAGGTAGGACAAGCGCCAAGAGGAGAGTTGAAGGCAAACATGTTGTCCGATGGCTCCTCGAAGGTGATGCTGTCAGCCTCGAAACGAGTGGAGAAGTCGTAGGTGATATGGCTAGGGAGGAAGAGAAGGCGGCAAGCACCATCGCCCTCATAGAAGGCGGTCTCGGTGGAATCCATCAGTCGGCTGATGTCGTCCTTCTCATCGCTTACAGAAGAGCGGTCGATGACGAGGAAGATGGTCTCATCGTTTTGAGCCATCAGTTTCTTCAACTTCTCGCCGCTCGCCTCCAAAAACTCCTTATAGCTGATGCCTGAAGAAAGCGTCTCGTCAGCATTCGCTTTCTCCAGGAAGTCCTCGATGCGGACGAACTCATCCTTGTGCATGATTCGGGCATAGCCCTCCTGGATATACATCTCCAGTTGCTTGCTGAGGCTGCGACCCTCGATGACGTGGATGGGAGCGAGGATGACGAACTTGGTGCCTTTCGAATACTGTTGGGTACATTTGAGCACATCCTCGGTGGTATGGCGTTTCACCTCTTGTCCGCTGATAGGCGAGTAGGTCTTGCCGATGCGGGCGAAGAGCAGGCGGAGATATTCATATATTTCTGTGCTGGTGCCGACGGTGGAACGAGGGTTGCGAGAGATCACCTTCTGTTCGATGGCGATGGCAGGCGGAAGTCCCTTGATGAAGTCGCACTCTGGTTTGCTCATTCGTCCGAGAAACTGTCGGGCGTAAGAGGAGAGTGACTCCACGTAGCGGCGTTGTCCCTCGGCATAGAGTGTGTCGAAAGCCAATGATGACTTACCCGACCCAGAGACACCCGTGATGGCAACGAACTTGCCCTGTGGTATCTTCACGTCGATATTCTTGAGGTTGTTGGCCCTCGCTCCTTTTATCTCGATAAACTTCATTTTAATGTATAATTTATAATGGATAATGTATAATTAGGCTGACGCCATCAATACAATTGAATTCTTCACTCTTCGTTCTTCACTTACTCGTGGTGATACGGTTCACCCTTGATGATGGTACAGGCACGATAGAGAGCCTCGGTGAAGATGAGGCGCACCATCTGGTGGGAGAAAGTCATCTTGGAGAGGGAAATCTTCTCGTTGGCACGGCTATAGACGGCATCGGAGAAGCCGTAGGGACCACCGATGACGAAGACGAGTCGGCGAGCCGTCGCCTGCTTGCGCTCCAACCACTTGGCATATTCGATGCTTCGGAACTCCTGTCCGTGCTCATCCAGCAAGACGACGGTGTCGGATGGTTGGATGAGTTTGAGGATGAGTTCTCCCTCACGCTCCTTCTGCTGCTGTTCGCTGAGGCTCTTGGTGTTCTTGAGCTCAGGGATGGTAGTGATGGAGAAGGGCATGTAGTGGGTGATGCGCTCGGCATAATCCTTGATGCCAGCGATGAAATGCTTGTTGACGGTCTTTCCGACCAAAATGAGTTCTGTCTTCACGATGAATGTTTAGCTAATATATATATTCTGTGTACTTAAAATTGGTATCCCACGGTGATGCCTACGCCAATGTTGTTCTTAGTCATGTTGAACATTGTCATGCGACCAAGCAAGTCACCGAAGAATTCATCTAAATCACTGATGGGTTTATATATGTGCCTGCAACCTAGCTGAGTGAAGACACCTACTTTTAAATGTTGCTTGATAACAGCTTTGAGTCCCAGATTAAGACCAAAATCAAAACGGCTTCTTAGACGACCTTTGTCGCTGAACGCATTGGCTTCGCTTTTTGTCACTTCCCCATCTTTTGTTAGGGTGTAATGGCTAGTGCCGTTAAGCCCATAGGCAAGATAGGGACCATAGAACACGGATAAATTGAATGGTCCGTTTTGGTATCCTGCCACACGCACGGAAAAGTGTAAGGGTACCTCCAGGTAATGTACTTTATCGTTATACTCTTCCTTGTCGTTGTTTTCCGTTTGCTCTTCTGTGTGATTGCGGAACGACCAGTATAGTCCTGGCTCAAACCCCCAGCGCGACTGTCCCAAGGGAATGTGTACATCTACACCAGCCAAGCAACCCAATGACGAGTTCCACTGCGGACCAGCATTGATGCTTATCTTCACGTGATCCTTTTGTGCCCATTCGTCAGTCTTGGTGTCGTTCTCCTGAGCCCATGCACTGGTTGGCATCAAGGCAAGCAATGCCGATGAAAGTATTTCTTTTATCATAGATGTAATTATTGTTCTATATTGTTCATCTTGTATATTATCTTTAATTTGCAAAATTACGGAAAATAGCAGAAATACCAAAAAAAATAAGCAATTATTTCTCGTAATCTTTTGCTGGCTTGCAGAAATGCCTACTTCTTGATGCCTACGCTTGCGTTATGGAAGCAAACTCAAATATTCTTTTCCCTCTTTTGGTCGTCTATAGTGGCAAGCATTGGTCGTCTATGATGCCTGGTACTCTTCGTCTATGGGTGCCAGGTGGAAGGGGATAGATGTTCTGAGGTGAAGAGACGTGAAGAGATGTGAAGAGTGAAGAACCTCTTTTCACTTCTCTATCTGGTTGAAATATAGAATGTTAAAGCTAATGTGTGAAGAGGTGAAGACTTAACGTCCATTCTTGTTTTATTTTTTTGTTTATGACTCGAAACAGTATTGCCAGTCGTGCTTGAAAATATTCTAGCCCACGCCGAGAAATGTGCCTGCCTAGGGCGCAATATTGCCCTCGCCGAGGGCAGTTTTGCGCCCTAGTTAGGCAAAATCGCAAAGCTAGGCTTTAGCAATTGCAACTCTCGAAGCTAGCAAACGGAAAGCTAAGAGTTAGAGGTATGGAATGCGAGTGTGATGCCTATAACTCATAGCGTGATGAACTTCTCTGCTCAATCTTGATATTTTCACTCTTCGTTCTTCACTTCCTTCTCGTCCCTGTAATAGCCAGTGCCTATTCGCTTGGGATTCTTCGGAAACCAGCCTTTCTCACAACGCTTGCGCTGCTCGAAAAGTTCGCCGATGCTCCAAAGGCTGCTGGCGCCTACCACTCCATGAAGGGCGGAGACGAGGACGTCTTCTATCATGAAGGCGGCGGCAATCGTGCCGATTCCGACCACGAGGAAGACCCACCAATATTTAACTCCCGTGTAATATTCAGTCTTCAAAACGATAGGGTGGAAGAGACCTATCACGAGAAATGTGCAAACGGCAATGATGATGCCAGTGAAATGTAATTCCATATCTTATAAATCTTTTTGTTCCTTAAAGGATGACGTAATCTTGTCTGAAATCACCGGACGAAGTGATATTATCTTGTCCGAAATGTGACTAAATGTATTTCAGAATGCAAAAATACAAAAAAAAGTTCAATCTAGTTTTGTTTCTCTAACTATTTTTCATATCTTTGCAAAAGATAAGATGCGCTCGGCAATAATTCCCGTCGATGACACCTTATTATATATATAGGAAAATTATCAAATTAATAATAAAATAACTATGGCTAATAACGCAGAATTAATCAAGCAGTGTGAGGAAAGAGCACAGCAGTGGCTCACTCCTGCTTTTGACGAAGAAACACGTAAGGAAGTACAAGCAATGCTCGATGCAGAGGACAAGTCTGCTCTCGTAGATGCTTTCTATCAGAACTTGGAATTTGGTACAGGTGGTTTGCGTGGCATCATGGGTGCCGGTACCAACCGCATGAACAAGTATATCGTTGGTATGGCTACTCAAGGCTTCGCCAACTACATCCTCAAGGCCTTCCCTGGCCAGGACAATCTCTCTGTTGTCGTAGGTCACGACTGCCGCAACAACTCTCGCCTCTTCGCTGAGACCGTTGCTGCTATCTTCTCTGCCAATGGCATCAAGGCATATCTCTTCGAGGGTCTTCGTCCTACACCAGAGATTTCTTTCGCCATCCGTCAGCTCGGTGCCAAGGCTGGTGTCAACGTGACCGCTTCTCACAACCCTAAGGAGTACAATGGTTACAAGGCTTACTGGGAGGATGGTGCTCAGGTTTTGGCTCCTCATGATACTGGTATCATCGATGAGGTGAACAAGGTGAAGATTGAGGATGTGAAGTTTGAGGCTAACTGGGACAAGATTCAGATTATCGGTGGTGAGATGGACTACGACTATATGACGGCCGTTCACTCTGCTATGATCGACCAGGATGTCATCAACCGTCAGAAGGACCTCAACATCGTCTATTCAGCTATGCACGGAACAGGTCGTGTCATCGTACCTCTCTGCCTCCGCTCTTGGGGCTTCCAGAACATCAATGTAGTGCCAGAGCAGATGGTAGTGGATGGCAACTTCCCAACTGTTGTTTCTCCTAACCCAGAGAATGCTGAGGCTATGACCCTTGGTATGAAGCTCGGTACTAAGTTGAACGCCGACCTCGTAGTGGCTACCGACCCAGACGCCGACCGCTTGGCTATCGTTTGCCGTGACGACAAGGGTGAGTGGATGATCATCAATGGTAACCAGACTTGTATGATGTTCTGCTACTACATCATCGAGAACAAGAAGAAACTCGGCAAGTTGAAGCCAACAGACTTCCTCGTGAAGACTATCGTGACTACAGAGGTAATCGCTGAGATTGCCAAGAAGAACAACGTAGAGCTCCGTGACTGCTACACTGGTTTCAAGTGGATTGCTCGTGAGATTGCTATCTCTGAGGGTAAGCAGGACTACATCGGTGGTGGTGAGGAGAGCTTCGGTTTCTTGCCATACGATAAGGTACGTGATAAGGATGCTCCTGCTTCTATCTGTCTCATCTGCGAGATTGCAGCTTGGGCTAAGGACCAGGGCAAGACTCTCTACGACCTCTTGATGCAAATCTATGCAGAGTATGGTTTCAGCAAGGAGTTCACTGTGAATGTCGTTCGCCCGGGTAAGACTGGTGCTGACGAGATCAAGCAGATGATGGCTGACTTCCGTGCCAACCCTCCACAGGAGTTGGGTGGTAGCAAGGTGGTTACTTGGAAGGACTACCAAACTTTGGAGACCAAGCACGCTGATGGCACAGTAGAGAAACTCAACATGCCTACTACAAGCAATGTGCTCCAGTGGTTCTGCGATGACAACACCAAGGTAAGTGTTCGTCCTTCAGGTACTGAGCCTAAGATCAAGTTCTATATCGAGGTGAAGGATCCATCCTTCAAGTGCGCTGGCTGCTACAACCGTTGCACCAAGGCTGCCGAGGAGAAGATTGAGGCTATCAAGAAGAGCTTGAATCTCGACTAAAGCTTGGAACTGAGAGCTTGAATCTCGACTAAAGCTTGGATTTCAACAGATAAGTAGAGTTTGACTCTCGATTAAATATTTGAAGACGAGAATCATTCTCATATATATTTTTCGCCCCATGCGTCAATTTCTGATGCGTGGGGCGAAATCGTTTTGTCGTATATCGCAATCATATACTTCATACCCTTATTTTAGTATCGTGCTCCTGTCCTTACCTAAGTCGAATGCGTCCTTTTGGAATCATTACCATTCTGACCAACAAGAAGATGAGGATGATGGTGAGGTAAATGAGGAGTAGTTCCAGAAGACTCAAATGGATATTCTCGATGCTGGCTCCTGGCAACATCGTGGTGAGACGGAAGATGGTATTGTCGAACTGGGTGATGCTGACGAGGCATCTGACGGCAAGATGCTGGAGAGTGGAGGCGAAGGTACCTAGCCAAGCGAACCAAGACAACCATGAAAGGGAGAATAGCCAGACGATGGGTGACAGGAGAAAGAGGATGGCGCAAAGATAGAGGATGAAAGTGGCTGACGGAATGGCGATGAAACTGGTGAGGAGTGAGTAGCAGGAGATTCTGCCAAAGTAAAACGCAACGAGCGGAATCGTGCCTATCTGTGCTGCTATGGAAAGGCATAGAAGATTCCATATCCATCGACTCCATGTGTGGGAGAAATGGAATACGGAAGAAATGGATGGAAAGAAAACGAGGATGGACAAGACTGCCAGAAACGACATCTGGAAACTGATGTCGAAAAGATAGAGTGGGGAAATGAAAAGCATGATGATGTAGGAAACGGCTAAGTTGTTGACCGACAGGGCATCCTTCTGTGCGAGGATGGCAAAACTATAGATACTAATCATTGTGGCAGAACGCACGGCACTCGCTGGCATCCCAATCAAAACCACATAACTCCAGATGGCGATGGTGGAGAGACATATCGTCAAGATGGATTTCTTTCTGCCGCCAAGCAACAAGATGAATAGTTGGAAGATGATGCCGATATGCAGTCCGCTCACAGCCAAGACGTGGCTGGTGCCTGCGATGCTATAGGCATCCTTGGTATCTTGGTCGAGTGCCGTCTTGTCGCCCAAAGCCATCGCGGAGATGACGGCATAGTCTTGGTCGGAGATTTGCATCTCTCTCATCTTCGACTCTATCTGATTTCTCCATTCATTGGCTTGGAGCAAGGTGCGGTCGAGTGCTGATAAGTCTTCATAGTATTCTATGTGACTGGTAGCTTGGCTCTTGTCTATCTCGTGCGAGGTGAGAGTTCCACCTATGCAGAAAATACAGAGATAGAGGGCGAGGCATTGCTGCGAGATGTGCTGGCGATAGTAGATGGCTATGCCAAATGAGAGGAGGGTGGCGATGAGCCAAGCGAGTGTGCTCCAAGGAAAATGGAGGTATCGGGCAGTCAGAATACCAACTGTCAGAAGAATGCCAATTCGGATGGCTGGGGTGAAAAGTTGACCTTTGTGTATCATTTTAGATTAAAAAGAAACTCCCTGTTCGAAGCGATAACTTCGGGCAGGGAGTTTCGTCTTCTTATATATTTAGTTGTTATTCATGAGCTTGTTGCCGCTCATTAAATAATCTTGTCTTACTTGCTCAGGTTGGCAATGGTAGCAATCATGGCAGCGATGCTAGACATGCTAGTGCCGAGACTCATGGTCTCAGCCATACTCATCTTGCGTTTCAACTTAGCAGGAACTACAATCTCGCAGCCTGGTTGAACCTTGGCTCCATGACTTACCTTAGCCACCTTACCATTCATATAAATAATGTATGCCTTATTCTTGACAGCATCGGAGGCAAAGCCACCAGCTTGGTCGATGTAGTAAGAAGCGCGCTTGCCCTTCTCGTAACCCACTGTGTTGGCATACATCACAGCGCCATTGATCTTGACGGTTCCATTGTATTGAGGAACAACCAGTCGGTCGCCTTCACGAAGAACCAAGTCTTCATCGCTGCCTGGATGTTTGATAGCTTCCGACAAGTCGATGCCAACAGGATATTCATCAGGCACATTGAACTTCTCCAAGTCTGCGTTTTTGGCACTTTCTGCCACTTGTTGCAAGTTGCTTCCGCTGTTGCTGCTGGCAGCCAACTGGAAGAGGTTCTTCTGCTGTTGCTCACGCTGCATCTTCAATACCGCTTCCATACGAGCCTTTTCGGTATCGTTGGCCTTTCGGATGAGGCGAGCACCCTTGAGGTATGCCTCTTTGGTAGAACCGCCTGCCTTCTTGAAGAGGTCGCTCAGACGAGCATTTCGCTTGGTCAAGGTATAGTCACCTGCAAAGAGTACCTCGCCCTCGATGGTGACATTCTGTTGCTCAGTATAACCCGGACTTTTTCTGATGAAAACCTCATCGAATGGCATGAGGATGAAGCCCGGTGTGCCGTCGATGACGAAGCCATCCTTGAGAGATAGCGTATAAGTCTGGGCTATCAAACTGTCTGGTCGCAAAGCCTTGGCGTCAGAGACACGGCGGCTCACGTTGACATTGACAACAGATGCCTTGTCGGTCAAACCACCCGCCTGAAGAACGAAGTCTTCGATGGTCTCATTGTCGGCATACTTGTATGTGCCAGGGAAGAGGACCTCGCCACGGATGGTGATGGTGCGCTCGTTCATCTTATCTTGTCGGGTAGGGATGAAGAGTACATCGTTTTCCTTCAAAGGAATGTCGGCTACCTTGCCGCTCATGATGCCCTCGACATCTACGCTGACAACTTCCAGCGAGCGGTCGGTCTTCATGCGGTGCATCACGGCACGGGCTTTAAATGCATCCTCCGTCAATCCCTCTGCATGTTCTATCAAGGAACGAACACTGTTGACTTGTTCGCCGAGATTGTACATACCAGGGCGGAAGACAGCTCCTCTCACTTCTACAGTGTTGGCATAACGGTTGAGGATAGGCTCCACGGTAACGGAGTCGCCGTCAGCGATGCGGAAGCTAGCGAAGTCGAACTCCTCGACATTATAGACGGAGTATTCACGTCCCGTCTTGCGGTTGACACGCACTGACTTCTTGTAGGCATCGCCAGTGAAGCTTCCTGCGTACTTCAACAATGAGTTGATGCTCTCATTCTTCTTCATCTCGTAGAACATAGGGCGCTTAACCTTACCGGTGATGTTGACGAGGCAGTCGTAAGGACCCACTACGATGACATCATTGTCGGCGAGACGTACATTGCCGGTCAACTTACCATTCAAGATGTAATCGTAAATATCTACTACAGTGACGAGACGATTGTTTCTATATACCTTAATATTACGTAGAGTACCGAGGTCATTGATGCCGCCAGCCATATAGAGGGCATGGAAGACGGTGGCGAATGCCGAGAGGGTATAGGTTCCCGGTGCCTTCACCTCACCCATCACATTGACCATGATGGTCTTGGTCTGTCCTACGGTCAATCTGATCTTGCTGGAAGAATAGCGACTGCCCACAGTGCCGCGCAAACGAGCATTGGCTTGTGAGACGGTGAGACCGCTGATGCTGACAGGACCATAACCTTCGATGGTGACGGTTCCGTCTGGTGATACGGTATCTTGGATGGTTTTCTGGGATGCACCATAGATGTCGATGATGACAGCATCGCCAGGACCCAGGCGATAGTTCTGCGGAGTGGCGATATTCATGTTAGGCTCGAAGGTCAAGCTCTTATTATTAAATATGTCACGTCCGAACACTTTGGAACTCTTTTTCTGTGGTTCTATGTCAGGATACATGCTCGACATCTCATTCTGTATCGCCATGTATTCATCTTCATCAGAGTTGTCGGTTGATTCAGCACTTACACGATAGTTGCTGCGATTGGTCACGTCTTGGTGGGTCGCATTTGGTGTACTTGTGCTAGGATTGGTGTTCTTGGCATAGTCCGCTCTTGTCTTGCCATTGTTGGCGCGGAGACGAGATGGGGTAGCGGAAGCCTTTCCGCTCACATTCTCCAGTCCGCCCTGCTTGGCTTCTCGTTCATAACGAGCACGAACACGACGAATCTGTGAGATGTCAACGCCACGCTGCATCAACTTGGTGACAATCTGCGAGTTGGAAGTACCAGAGTTGTGTTCCTTGACCACAAAACTCATCACTTGGTCATCCGTCATGCTCGATGACTGTGCCATCGCCATGGAGGAGACCATGAAAAGCATGAGCGAAAAGATGATAAATTTCTTCATTTCTTTTTTTCTTTTTATACCTTTTTATAAATAACTAGAAAACTTGCTATTTGTTGCAAATCATCAGTTATTTCTTGAATCCGAAGATACGTTTGATGAATTTCTTCACCACGTTTTCCTTCTTCTGTGGGTTGACGATAGGTGTTGGCTTGCGGGATGCCGTCTTGTCGCTAGACTTCTTCTGGGCTACGCCTCTGCCACGACCATTGCTTCCAGGACGAACATTCTCAGCGTTGTTCTTGCGCTGTGAATTGCCATTGTTCTTGCCATTCTGGCGGTTGTCGTTTGGACGGTTGTCGTTAGGGCGATTACCATTCTGGCGGTTGCCTTGTTTCTGGCGATTACCCTGGGCATTTCTATTGCCTTGCTTGTTTTCCCCCTGCTGGTTGTTGCCTCTTTCCCCCTGCTGGTTGTTGCCTCTTTGCTTGTTTCTAGCGTTGTTTCTCTGTCTGTTCTTGTTGGCTTGTTGATTCTCGCCCTGCTGAGCACCATGATTGCTTGGTTGGTTACCATTAGTCTGGACATCAGTTTCCCCTTGTGGGCGAGCAGCCTTTTCTTGTCGATTGTTTCTGTTGTTTGGCTTGCGCTTGTGGGCAGTCTGGTCACGGTCTTTCTGACGGCGGCTCTTGGCGCTTGTCTTTCCGTTCTTTCCAGCCTTGGTAGGCTTGTTGAGCTTCACGTACTCTGGTCCCTCTCCACATCCCTCAGGCAATGGCATCTTCTCTACCACCTTCTCCAGGAATTTCTCGATCTGTTGGAACCAGTACATATCCATCTCGTTGACCAATGTGATGGCTCTACCATCGCGGTCGGCACGAGCGGTACGACCGATACGGTGTACATAGTCCTCGGTGTCGTGAGGTACATCGAAGTTGATGACAAGTGTGATGTCATCGATGTCGATGCCACGAGCCACGATGTCGGTAGCCACGAGTACATCTATCTGTCCACTCTTAAACTTGAACATGATGTCGTCACGCTCAGCCTGTGTGAGGTCGGAGTGCATAGCGCCACAGTTAATTTTTTGCTGGGCTAGGGCTGCATTCAGTTGCTTCACTTTCATCTTACTTCCGCAGAAGATGATGACACGTTTCAGGTCACCAGCCTTGAAGATGTCCTTGATGATGTTCAACTTCTGTGCCTCGTAGCAAACGTATGCTTCCTGCTTGATTTTCTCTGCAGGTTTGCTGACTGCCAACTTGATTTCCACAGGATTCTTGAGCAATGTCTTTGCCAGTTCCTCAATCTTGTTAGGCATCGTGGCAGAGAACATGATGGTTTGGCAAGTCTTAGGGAGTTTCTTGGCGATAGTCATGATGTCCTCAGAGAAACCCATGTCGAGCATACGGTCAGCCTCGTCGAGTACGAAGAAGCTTACCTTGCTGAAATCCACGTTGCCCATATTGATGTGGGTGATGAGACGGCCTGGTGTGGCGATGACCACGTCGGCTCCCATACGAAGACTCTTGAGCTCCTGGTCGTAGCGGCTGGCATCGTTGCCACCATAAACAGCCACGCTGCTCACGCCGTTCAGATAGTAACTGAATCCCTGCATGGCTTGGTCTATCTGCTGTGCTAGCTCACGAGTAGGTGACATGATGACACAGTTGATGGCATCCTCAGGATAGCCCCCATCATCCAACTTGCTCAAGATAGGCAAGAGGTATGCTGCGGTCTTGCCAGTACCAGTCTGTGCTACGCCGAGCACATCCTTGCCATTCAATATCTCAGGGATACATTTTTCTTGTACAGGGGTGCATGTGTCGAAGTGCATGTCGTATAGCGAATCGAGCACATTGTCGTTTAAATCTAATTCGTCGAAATACATCTATTTTATATTATAAATGATAAATAATAAATGATAAATGAGAGCCAACGCCATCTTGCCATTGGGAAGGAACGATAATGGCGTAGCCCTATTCTTAATTCTTAACTTCTAATTCTTAATGATGTCTTACCTCGGTGCCTTGCGGTAACAGAAGTAAGCCACAACGGCAAAGAGGATGTTTGGCACCCATGCAGCCAACATAGGCGGAAAATTCGCCTGGATGGCAAAGGTAGCCGAAATCGTTTGCAACAGAATGTAACCAAAGCTGAGGGCAAGTCCGACACCCAAAGCCAAACCCATGCCTCCTTTACGCTTCTTGGCTGATAGCGAGAGACCGATAATCGTCAAGATGAAGGAGGCGAAGGAGGAGGCGATACGCTTGTGGTATTCCACCTGGTACTGCACCACATTGCCAGAGCCACGGTCTATCTGCTTGCCTATGTATGCTTTCAGTTCCGGACTGGTGAATGTCTCCTGCTGTCCCTTGGAATATACCAAGTCGGTAGGTTCCATCGAGATCAAGGTGTCTTTTTCGGCACCGCTCGTGATATGTTCCCTCATACCTTGCAACTTACGTATCTTCCAACTTCTGATCTTCCAGTGATACTTCGAGTCGGAAATGGTGTCGTATTGTATCTCCATCGCTGTGAGGTGGCTCACCAACTTCTTGTCCTGAAACTTATCTAGACAAAAGCCATATCCTCGTTTGGAGGAGTTGTCGTAATGCTGGATGTAAGCGATGACACCACGATCTACTTGCAGCTGAACATTGTCGGCTGAGGTTATCTTGCTCTTCTTCTTGTACATCGTCTCGAAGTTCTGTCGGATGACAGTTCCGTGGGGAATGACATAGGCAGAAAGTGTGTAAGAAAGAGCGGAGAGCATGACACAGGTGATCATGTAAGGGCGCATCAGTCGCTTGAATGAGGTACCAGATGCCAATATGGCGATAATCTCGGAATTGCCAGCCATCTTCGTGGTGAAGAGGATGACGGCAATGAAGACAAATAAGGCACTAAACAAGTTGGCGAAGTACGGCACAAAGTTGGCGTAGTAATCGAAGACGATGGCACGCAAGGGTGCATGGTTCTCGGTAAACTTCGCCAAGTTGTCGTTGACGTCGAAGACGATGGCTATGGAGATAATCAGTGCGATACTGAAAAAGTAATAGCCCACGAATTTCTTGATGATGTACCAGTCCAGTCGCTTGACGTATCTCAGTGGGTTGAAGAACCTGAGAAACCTCAAGAACCTAAGTTTGTGGGCTAGCCATTTCGTGGCCTTGATGAGCCATGCGAAATGCTTCCCAAACCATCGCTCAAACTTGTATCTTCTGCGATGTTTCCTTATTTGTTGAAACTGTTTCATTTCACTCCTTGATGATTAAATTCTTTGACCTAACTGGTCGATGATGGAACGTTTCCATTGTACGAAGTCTCCTTGCTCTATATGCTGGCGTGCATCTGTTACCAGTCGCAGATAGAAAGCGAGGTTGTGGATGCTGGCGATTTGCATGGCGAGGAGTTCCTGAGCCTTGAACAGGTGGTGCAGGTATGCCTTTGTGGTAGTGCGGTCGATGTCGCAACCGTCTGGATCGACAGGGCTGAAATCCATCTCCCACTTCTTGTTGCGCATGTTCATCGTACCATTGTAGGTGAAGAGCATGGCGTTGCGACCATTGCGGGTTGGCATCACGCAGTCGAACATATCGACACCTCGCTCGATGGCTTCGAGGATGTTTTGTGGTGTACCTACTCCCATCAAGTAGCGAGGCTTGTCCTTTGGCAAAATCTCGTTGACCACCTCTATCATCTCATACATCACCTCGGTAGGTTCTCCTACGGCAAGACCGCCGATGGCATTTCCGTCTGCTCCCTTGTCGGCAACAAACTTGGCTGCTTCTCTTCTCAACTCTGGGAAGGTACAACCCTGCACGATAGGGAAGAGGCTCTGGTTGTAACCATAGAGAGGCTCTGTCTCATTGAAACGCTTGAGGCAACGGTCTAGCCAGCGCTGTGTCATCTCAAGGCTCTTCTTGGCATATTGGAAGTCGCTTTGTCCTGGAGGACACTCGTCGAGAGCCATCATGATGTCGGCACCGATGATGCGCTCTGTGTCCATCACGTTCTCTGGGGTAAAGATATGTTTGCTTCCGTCGATATGCGAACGGAACTCGCAACCTTCCTCTCTCAACTTACGGATACCGGTGAGCGAGAAAACTTGGAAACCACCACTGTCGGTGAGGATAGGACGCTCCCAGCCATTGAATCCATGCAAGCCGCCTGCTGCCTTCATGACCTCAAGTCCTGGACGGAGGTAGAGGTGATAGGTATTGCCCAGGATAATCTGAGCCTTCACTTGGTTGCGAAGCTCGTCGAAGTGGACTCCCTTCACAGAACCTACGGTTCCCACAGGCATGAAGATTGGAGTCTTGATCTGTCCGTGGTCGGTGGTGATGATGCCAGTGCGGGCATCGCTTGCCTTATCTGTTACTTGTAGTTCGAATTTCATATTCTACTAGTTGTTCAAATGTTATTTATCTTCCTTCTTTCTTTCTTCTTCGATTATTTATCTTCCTTCTTTTCTTCTTCGATAGTGAAGTCTATCGGGTTGTCCACCTTCTCGTCGGTGAGGGCGAACTTCCATACCTCGGCTACGTTCTCCACATAGTGGAATGTCAATCCCTTGCGATACTGCTCTGGGATGTCCTCGATATCCTTCTGGTTTACTTGGCACATCACGATGTCGGTGATGCCGGCACGCTTGGCTGCGAGTATCTTCTCCTTGATACCACCCACAGGAAGCACCTTGCCTCGAAGGGTAATCTCGCCCGTCATGGCTGTGTTCTTGCGCACCTTTCGTTGGGTCAATGCCGAAGCGATACTGGTGGCGATGGTGATGCCTGCCGAAGGTCCATCCTTAGGAGTCGCTCCCTCTGGTACATGGATATGGATGTTCCAGTTGCTGAAGATGCGATAGTCGATGCCGAGCAAGTCGATGTGCGCCTTGACGTATTCCAAGGCGATAATTGCTGACTCCTTCATCACGTCGCCGAGGTTACCTGTCAAGGTCAACTTGCCTGCCTTTCCCTTGCTCAGTGAGGTCTCAATGAAGAGAATCTCACCGCCTACGGAAGTCCAGGCGAGTCCTGTTACGACACCGGCATAGTCGTTGCCTTGGTAGATGTCGCGGTTGAATGGTGGGTTGCCCAGGAGAGAGGTCACCTCGGTAGGAGTGATGTTGGTGTTGTCCAACTCTTCCTCGTAAGCTAACTTGTATGCCATCTTGCGCAAAGCCTTGTTGATTTGCTTCTCCAACTGGCGCACGCCACTCTCTCTCGTATATTTCTCGATGATGGTCTCAAGGGCAGCCTTGTTGAACTTAATCTTCGGGGTGTATTTGTTGAGTCCCGTATTGTCCAATTCACGAGGCACCAAGTGACGCTTGGCAATCTCTATCTTCTCCTCGGTGATGTAACCGCCCACCTCGATGAGTTCCATACGGTCGAGCAGTGGACGAGGGATGGAGCTGAGGTCGTTGGCAGTGGCGATGAAGAGTACCTTCGACAGGTCGTAGTCGATGTCGAGATAGTTGTCGTGGAATGCCTTGTTCTGCTCTGGGTCGAGTACTTCAAGAAGTGCCGACGATGGGTCGCCGTTGAAGTTGGCTTGTGCTATCTTGTCTATTTCGTCAAGGATGAACACAGGGTTGGCACTTCCTGCCTTCTGAATATTCTTGACGATGCGTCCTAGCATAGCTCCGATGTAAGTACGGCGATGACCACGAATCTCAGCCTCGTCGTGCAAACCGCCCAATGACATTCTTACATACTTGCGGTTCATCGCCTTGGCTATGCTCTTGCCCAAACTGGTCTTGCCGACTCCCGGAGGACCGTAGAGGCAGAGGATAGGACTCTTGAGGTCGTCACGCAAAGCTCTCACTGCCAGATACTCTAAGATGCGCTCTTTCACTTTCTCCATGCCATAGTGGTCCTTGTCGAGCACCTTCTTGGCATGCTTCAGGCTCAGGTCGTCCTTGGTACATTCATCCCAAGGCAAATCCACCAAGGTCTGGAGATAGTTGATTTGGGTGGAGTAGTCTGGACTTTGTGGGTGAAGCGTATCGAGTTTCTTGAATTCTTTTTGGAAAGTCTTCTCCACATTCTCGTTCCATTTCTTGGTCTTAGCCTTGTCGAGAATCTCTTTTTTCTCCGGACTCATATCGTTGCCGCCCAACTCTTCCTTGATGTTCTTGAGTTGCTGTTGCAAGAAGTATTCACGCTGCTGCTCGTCGATGTCGTTCTTGGTCTTTCTTCTGATGTCAGATTGGAGAGCGTACATTTGCATCAACACGTTTTCCATCTTCAGTGCTTCCATGATACGGTCTTTCACCTTATCCATGCAGAGCAGTTTCATCTTGTCTTCTACGGTGAAAGGCATGGAAGAGAAGATGAAGTTCGGACGAACCAATGGGTTGGATATGTTGTTGAGGGCATATTCCGCCTCGTTTGGCATATCCTCGCAAGCATGAATCAACTGGATGGTCTGTGCTCGGAGTGTCTGCTGCAAGAGGGCGAATTCTGCGTCGTCCTTCTCTGGCCAACCTTCGGAGACGCTTTCTACTTCACCCTCGTAGAAAGGTACCGACTGGGTAATCTTGTTCAACTTGCATCTACCCAATCCTTGGGCTACGATGGTAGTCTGTCCCTCTTGTCCAGGCAAGTCGATCATCTTGATGAGACGGCAGAAGACGCCAATCTCGTAGAGGTCTTCTTGCGTAGGATTTTCTTCGTCGGAATCTTTTTGGGCGAAAGCACAGAAGATAGATTCGCCCTTCTTTTGCTGTTGGAAATGTTCTAGTACAGCAATGCTTTGACTTCTTCCGAGGATGATAGGGGTGAGAACGGTAGGGAAAAGAACGAGGTCCCTAGTACAAAGGATAGGGTAAATGCCCTTTTCTCTATCTTTGATTAATTCTGTTACATCGCCTTCGTAGTCGGCAATCATGTGAACTTGATTATCTCTATAATTACTCATATCTTTTTATAATTCCATTTTGACTTGCAAAGATAGGACTTTTTGATGAAATACAGGTGCTAAAGATACAATTTTTAATATAATAAGGTGTGTTTTCTGCTTTTTTCGGTCTCTTCGTTACGGAAAAGTAAAATATATCGTGGTTTTCTGCGTTCTTGTTGAGTGAATGTTAATGGATGATAGAGTTTACAGAAAAGTTGGTATGAGTAGTTTTCAATTCAAACAGTTTGAGGTGTCGCAAGACCGTTGTGCCATGAAGGTGGGTACGGATGGCGTGCTGCTGGGAGCTTGGGCTTCGGGGGGCAAGCGCATACTGGATATTGGTAGTGGAACGGGCTTGGTTTCCTTGATGATGGCTCAGCGTTTTCCTGAGGCGAAAGTCGTGGGCATCGACATCGATGAGGATGCTTGCAGTCAGGCTCATGAGAATGTGTCGGCTAGTCCTTTCAGAGATAGAGTCTCCATAGAGCATTGCCGTTTGCAAGATTTTGGACTGGACGGCAAGGGAACTTTGGCTGAAGTCAGTAGAAACTTGATGGAATTGAATCGGCAGGAGAAAGAGAAGATGGAGCTGCTTGAAATGGTAGATGAGTTGAGATTCGATGCGATAGTGAGCAATCCTCCTTTCTTCTTGAATAGCTTGAAAAATCCCGACAAAAAACGCTCTATGGCACGCCATGCGGATTCCTTGCCTTTTCGTGACTTGTGGATGGGCGTGAAAAGGTTGCTTTCCGATGATGGCGTGTTCTCTGTAATTCTTCCTTTGGAAGTAGTTGAACAGTTTGAGGCAGAAGCTTGTTTCTTAGGATATTATAAGACTCGTCAATGCGCTATTAAGACGGTGGAAAGAAAGGCTCCGAAACGTTATCTTCTCGCTTTCTCTAGGCATCGAGGAGGGGTGATGGAAAATGTCACGGAAACGATGATGTCTAGTGACGGAAGTCGAAGCGAATGGTATGCGAAAATAACGGACGAATTCTATTTGTAAGTTTCTCGTTCTCCTAGGGAGAGTCTTTATTGTAAGCTTTTGTATCTCCATCCAAAGGCTTTGTATGCACATCGTAAACCTTTGTATGTACATCCAAAGCCTTTGGATGGAGATTTTGTATAGGGGGAGAGATAGTTTTCTACCTTTGTGAGAATAGCTTTCCCTAAAAAGAGGGATAGCTATCTTCCTTAGAAGTTCAACTTCCTTTGCACGAATTTGCTGAGAGCCTCCACCTTTTTGCCTTGGCGGGATATGTCTTCCCTGACGGCGTTGATGTCGTTGAAGAACTCGGCGAAAGCTGTCTGGATGGCATTAGGCTTGCGGGCATTCTTGTCGGCATGCGGATTGACCACTACCTTGATGCCTTTTTCCTCCAAGTGAACATCTATCTCAGCACCCGACATCACAGGGTCGCCATCATAATGGATGACACCAGCCTTGCTGCGGGTGATGTGGAGCTTCTTGCATTTGAAGGTCTTGATCTTGGAGTTCTTGTCCAAGGTCTTGTTGAACATGTCGAAGCTCACCTGAGGTGCTTCCAAAACATCAAATGGCTCCATGATGATTACGTCCATAAGTCCGTCACTCATAGAGGCTTGTGGCGCGATATAGGCATTGTTGCCATATTGTGATGCATTGGCACACGAGATGAGAAAAGCCTTGTATTGTTTGGTGCCGGTCTCGTCTTCCAGTGTGTATGTCTCAGGCTTGTATTTGAGTCCTTCTCTCAAGATATTCTCGGCATAACTGATAGGACCTCTCTTGCCGCTTTCCGCAAATTTCATGCTGACAAAGGCATCGAATCCCATGCCGCAGGTGCAGAAGAAAGGGTAGTCGTTGATGACTCCGTAGTCCAAGTCGTGAATCTCGCACTGATTGATGATCTCGATGCTTTTCCCGATATTCATCGGGATGAGCAAGTGACGGGCGAGACCATTGCCCGATCCACAAGGGATGATGCCCAGGGCAGTATTGGAGTGTACGATGGAGCGAGCCACCTCATTGACAGTGCCATCGCCCCCGACAGCTACAACGATGTCAATATGGTTGTTCTTGGCTTCTGTCGCAATTTCAGAAGCGTGTCCAGCTCTTTCAGTCATTCTGATCTCGTACTCAAAAAGCTCCTTGTCCAAAGTAGAATCGATCAGGCTCGGTATGCCAGCTTTGCTGCTCGTGCCTGAAATGGGGTTCATGATGAATACTATTTTTTTCTTCATTCAGATGCAATGTTATTGTATAGTTAATGCAATGCTCTTGTATTATTTTTGCTGCAAAAGTAACAAAAAACACTGTAAAATGCGTAAATTATAGGCGAAAAAAACGCTAAAGTATAACTTTCTTAGAAAAAAATAGGATTTATAAGTTCTTTTTTGTATCTTTGCACCCTGAAAATAAAGAAAATATTAAAGTACACCTATTAATAATGGGACAATTACAAGAAAGATACAAGAATTATCGTGAACCTCAGAAGTATATGGCTGCCGGTGTGTATCCATATTTCCGCGAGATCACAAGTAAGCAGATGACAGAGGTAACCGACATTGATGGTCATAAGATTCTGATGTTCGGTTCTAATGCTTATCAGGGTTTGACTAACGACCAGCGTGTTATTGATGCAGCAAAGGCTGCGCTCGACAAGTATGGTTCTGGTTGTGCAGGAAGCCGTTTCCTCAATGGTACCCTCGACTTGCACGTTCAGTTGGAAAAGGAACTGGCAGATTTTATTGGTAAGGACGAGACACTTTGCTTCTCTACAGGTTTCTCTGTAAACCAAGGTGTTTTGGCTTGCGTTGTAGGTCGTAACGACTATATCATCTGCGATGATCGTGACCACGCTTCTATTGTAGATGGTCGCCGTCTCTCATTTGCTACTCAGCTTCACTACAAGCATAACGACATGGAAGACTTGGAGCGCGTGCTCGCTAAGCTCCCTCAGGAGGCTATCAAGCTGATTGTTGTTGACGGTGTGTTCTCTATGGAGGGTGACCTCGCCAACTTGCCTGAGATCGTGAAGTTGAAGCACAAGTACAACTGCTCTATCATGGTCGATGAGGCTCATGGCTTGGGCGTATTTGGTAAGCAGGGTCGTGGCGTTTGCGACCATTTCGGCTTGACCGATGAGGTGGATCTCATCATGGGTACATTCTCTAAGAGTTTAGCATCTATCGGTGGTTTCATTGCATCTGACAAGGATACGATCAACTTCCTCCGTCACAACTGCCGCACTTATATCTTCAGTGCTTCCAACACTCCAGCTGCTACTGCTGCCGCACTTGAGGCATTGCACATCATCGAGAATGAGCCAGAGCGTTTCGAGAATCTTTGGGATGTTACCAACTATGCTTTGAAGCGTTTCCGTGAGGAAGGTTTCGAGATTGGTGAGACAGAGAGTCCTATCATTCCACTTTATGTGCGTGATGCAGAGAAGACTTTCCTTGTAACCAAGAAGGCTTACGATCGTGGCGTGTTCATCAACCCTGTGATTCCTCCAGCATGTGCTCCTCAGGACACATTGGTACGTTTCGCTTTGATGGCTACTCATACCAAGGAGCAAGTAGAGCAGGCTGTTGTTATCTTGAAGAAGATTTTCGTAGAGGAAGGTATCATCAAGTAATTTTTGCTGATGACTACTTTCATCAACTAAGCAATGTATGGTGTCGGATATGGCTCTATAATAATAAGGTCAAGCTCAACTTTCGGGTTGGGCTTGACCTTTGTTGTTTGAGAGGGCGGTATTTCGTTTCTTAGGTTGCTATTGTTCAACATTATTTTACGATGAAGTCATTAAAGGAATTATATAGAGTGGGCAAGGGGCCTTCGAGCAGTCATACGATGGGACCCCAGCGTGCAGCTCGTCTCTTTTTGAAACGTTGTGGCAATGCCTCGCTGTATGAGGTGACCCTCTATGGCAGTCTGGCTGCTACCGGAAAGGGACACATGACGGATGTTGCCATCGAAGAGGTCATCCAACCTCGTCATTCCGTCAAAATCATTTGGAAACCTCAGGTGTTCTTGCCTTTCCATCCCAACGGCATGAAGTTTGTCGCTAAGGATGTGGATGGTGACGTCTTGGACGAATGGACGGTCTATAGCATCGGCGGTGGTGCCTTGTCGGAAGGCGAGGACGACCAGTCGGAGCTGGGGGGCAAGGATGTCTATGAACTGAATAAGTTGGGTGAAATCCAACAGTGGTGCTATGACAACGGGCGTTCTTTCTGGGAGTATGTGGAGAAATGCGAGGGAAAGGAAATCTGGGACTATCTTGATATGGTGTGGCAAACGATGAAACAAGCGATCAAGAATGGTCTTGACCATGAGGGCGTGTTGCCTGGTCCTTTGAATTTGCCTCGCAAGGCGGCTACTTACTATACGAAGGCAAAGGGCTATCGTGCCTCACTCCAGAGCAGAGGACTCGTCTATTCGTATGCCTTGGCGGTGAGCGAGGAGAATGCGTCGGGTGGTACTATCGTGACGGCTCCTACTTGTGGCGCATGTGGTGTCTTGCCTGCGGTGTTGTATCACATGCACACTTCTCACGATATGAGTGAACAGCGTATCCTCCGTGCTTTGGCTACAGCAGGTTTGGTGGGCAATGTGGTGAAACAGAATGCTTCCATCAGTGGTGCCGACGTGGGATGTCAGGGCGAGGTAGGCGTGGCTTGTGCGATGGCTTCGGCTGCTGCTTGCCAGTTGTTTGGTGGTAGTCCTGCCCAGGTAGAATATGCGGCAGAGATGGGATTGGAACATCACTTGGGTATGACTTGCGACCCTGTCTGCGGCTTGGTTCAGATACCTTGCATCGAGCGAAATGCCTTTGCTGCGGCTCGTGCCCTCGATGCGGACCTGTATGCCTCCTTCTCGGATGGACACCACAGTGTGTCGTTTGATAGAGTGGTGGAGGTGATGCGACAGACTGGTCACGACTTGCCATCACTTTATAAGGAGACATCCGAGGGCGGTCTTGCCAAGGGATTTTCGGGAAAATATAAATAATCCTTTGGAAAGGAAACTGAAGAAAAGGTATGTAACGGAATTGAACTTCTCTCGAAATGGGAAGCGTTATGGGATATAAAAAATCTCAGGAGTATCAATGGATATTCCTGAGATTTTTCTTTTTATTAGAGCTTCTTGCCCGGTGCGAGTTTTATTAGAGTTTCTTGCCTAGTGCAAGGGCTGCGATGACGTTGGCTCCCATTGTCGTCAACTTTTCTGCAAATCGGCATACGGAACCGCCCGATGCGATGATGTCGTCAAAGAGCAAGACGTCTTTTCCCTGGAGAGCGTCTGTAGGAAGCGTGTATTCTTCGCCTTCCTCATTCCAGGTCAGGAGTGGGTAGGCATTGGTCATTCCCGTGTTCTCACAGACCTGCTGACTGAATTGCTCAAAGCGTCTTGCAGTGTTGGCTTGTGTGGAAGCTGGGATGCAGACAAAGGTGAACTGCTGGGCTGCATCACCAAAACAACTCTTGATGAGGGCGGTGATGTCAGAAATCGCCTTCGACAAAGCTTGTTGGTGGTCGTTTTCCGTTGTCAGTTCCGAGTTGCCCTTGAAGTTGACGATATAGTCGCGCTTCTCCCAGTCTTCGGATGACAATTCGAAGTTTCCGTATGCGTTGTATGACGCATAATCCACTACCCACTTGTAGGGTAGTCCATTCTGAAGACGTTTCCAGTCTTGGGTAATCTTTGAGTAATCTGCCATAACTTTAGTCTAATAAAAGGTTGAATAGTGCAAAAGTAGGCATTATTTTTGAATAATCTAGCATTTTAGTCTTAATTTTCCGAAAAACTTAGTAATTTTGTAGCCGTTTATATAAATTAAGGTATAACTTATGACGAGAAAGAGTAAACTTCACGAGGTTAGAGATTACGTTATCATAGCTTTGGCTATGTTGATTGGCAGTGTGGGATTGAATGTCTTCCTATTGCCCAATCATATTACGATGGGCGGTATCGGTGGTATTGCCTCCATCCTTTGTTGGGGATTTGGCATCCCTGTGTCTGTGTCTTATTTTGCGCTCAACGCATTCTTGCTGCTGATAGCTTTTCGCATATTGGGGTGGCAGTTTTGCGTGAAGACACTTTATGCCATCTCCCTCTTTGCCATCTACACACGTATCATCGAGGATTATGGCGGCACCATCACCTTGCTCCACGACCAACCGTTCATGGCTACCGTGGTGGGAGCCTTCTTTATGGGAGGTAGTGCCGGACTAGGTTTGTCGTGCAATGGAAGCACGGGTGGTTCGGACACCGTGGCGGCTATGATCAACAAGTACTATAATATCTCATTGGGTCATGCCATCTTGATTTGCGACCTCCTCATTATCACAAGCAGTTATTTCGTGTTGAAGAGTTGGGAGATGGTAATCTATGGTTATGTTTGCCTGTTTGTGTCGTCACTTTGTGTGGATCATGTCATCAATACCTTGCGTCGCTCGGTGCAGTTTTTCATCATTTCGGACAAATATCTCGAACTGAGTGCAGCCATCAACACCGCTGCCGACCGTGGTTGTACGGTGATGGATGGTCATGGTTGCTACAGTGGCAAGGATGTTCACATGCTTTTTGTATTGGCACGCCAGCGCGAATCACAGAAAATCTTCCGTTTGATAGATGAGATAGATCCAACGGCTTTTGTGAGCCAAAGTGCGGTAATTGGTGTCTATGGATTGGGTTTTGACCGCTTTAAAGTGGGTAAAAAGACAAAAAAAGAGATAAATGTGAAAAAAGATGCGGAAAAATTTGGTGGAATCAAATAATAGTAGTATCTTTGCACTCGCAATTCAGAAATGAGGCTTAGAACGATTAAAATGAGTTCGATGAGCGGGGTGTAGCGCAGCCCGGTAGCGCTCCTGTTTTGGGAACAGGTGGTCGCAGGTTCGAATCCTGTCGCCCCGACTTTAGAAAGCTAAGAAGAATCAAATCTTCTTAGCTTTCTTGCTTTATATACGATATACGTTTAATTTAAAATTTATACTATCATGATTATTACGATTGCGCGCCAATGTGGATGTGGCGCTGTTCGGGTAGGCAGACTGCTTGCAGAACATTATGGTATTCCGTTTTATACCCGTAAGAATTTGATGGAAATGGCGGAAGAGCGTGGGGTCTTGGATGAGATGGAAGCTTTCTTCGATGAAGATCCTGTTGACGAACTGCTCTTTTCAATGTCTTCCCTGGGTGAGAATCAAAGATTACTTACAGAAAAACCTCTTCGTGTCTTGGCTGATATGATAGGACAGGAGAATTGTGTCGTTATCGGGCGTTGTGGCAATTACATCTTCCGTGAACGCAAAGACTTGGTGTCGGTGTTCCTCAAGGGTGATGTAAAGGCTCGTATTGCGGAGATCAAGGAGGAGCAGAAGCTTTCTTATGCTGAGGCGGCTGAGTTTGTGGAACATGTAGATGATTGCCGTGTGGCTTATCATAGTTACTATACGGGGTTGACTTGGGGAAATGCCAACGATTATGACGTTTGTCTGGATACGGTTCGCTTGGGTGTAGAGAAAACGGCGCAAGCGATTGTTTCTTATGCGGAAGCAGTTTTGTAAGTTTGGCTTATTGGTGATAATGATGCTTACTTAATTTTTAAAGTAATTTGTATTTAGGATGAAACTTTTAATTCAGTTTTTAATTATCATAGCGTTCTCTTTCGCAGGAGAATTGCTCCATTATCTGTTGCCGTTGCCGATACCTGCCAGTATTTATGGTATTGTCTTGTTGTTCGCGGCATTGGAACTTAAGGTTATCAAGGTGAAACATATAAGGGAAACCAGCAGTTTCCTCATTGCCGTAATGCCAGTGATGTTTATTCCGGCAGCTGTGGGACTCATCGACTCATGGCATTCTATTGCCAGTGCATGGTTGCAGTATATTGTTGTGACTGTTGTCAGTACTTTTGTGGTGATGGCTGTTTCTGGATGGTTCACTCAGTTTGTTATCAAAAGAGGAAAGGAGGCAAAAAAATGATTTCCTTGTTTCAGGATTCTGTCTTTTTTGGTGTTTTGATCAGTTTGGCTGCTTACGCCATCGGATTGCTTTTGAAGATTAAAACAGGATGGTCTTTGATGAATCCGTTGCTGATTTCCATCATTTTGGTTATTTGTACCTTGCTGATTACGGGAGTAGATTATAAGACTTACAATGCGGGTGCCAATATCATCAGTTATCTGCTTACCCCGGCTACCATCTGTCTGGCAGTTCCGCTTTATCAGCAGGTAGAATTGCTGAAGAAGAATTACCGTGCTGTGCTCATTGGTATCTTGTCGGGTGTCTTGGCAAGTCTCTGCTCTGTACTTCTTCTGGCTTTGGTGTTCCACTTCGACCATGCAGCCTATGTTACATTCTTGCCAAAATCCATCACCACAGCCATCGGTATTGGTGTTTCTGAGGAATTGGGTGGTCATGTTTCTGTAACGGTTGTCGTAATCATCATTACAGGTGTGATAGGCAATATCTTTGCAGAGAAGTTTCTCAAGCTGCTTTGTATCAAGGAACCTATTGCCAAGGGTATTGCCATCGGTTGTTCTGCTCACGCCTTGGGTACGGCTAAAGCTATGGAGATGGGTACTATTGAAGGTGCAATGAGTAGCTTGTCTATCGTGGTTTGTGGTGTGATGACCGTAATAGGTTCTTCTATCTTCGCTATGTTTATGTAGCAGGATATTGGTTTTCTTGGAAAACTACTAACCTGAGAATGGTTAGAGTAATACAATATTTAATCCCTTTTTCCGTTCTATAAATATGAAACGGAAAAAGGGATTTTTTTATAATATCATTATCGCTTGTATGGCTTCTGTAGCGATGGCTGGTTGTGCTGATGAGGAGAGCTTTTCTTCGTCACGTTCTCACTTGCTCGCGTTTTCTGCAGATACAGTAAGCCTGGATACTACGTTCTCGAATGTGCCTACACCTACTCGAAGCTTTTGGGTGTATAATCGTTCGGGAAAGTCGCTGCGTTGTTCTACTGTCAGACTGGAAAATGGTAACCAGACGGGATTTCGGGTAAATGTGGATGGCTCGTTCCTAGGATCGGCTGCCGGCTATCAGACTCAGAATATAGAGGTGAGAAAGGGCGATAGTATTCGTGTTTTCGTAGAACTTACTTCGCATCAGCAATATCAGAATTCACCTCAGTTAGTGGAGGATAATCTGCTCTTTACATTGGAAAGCGGGGTGCAGCAGAAAGTAAACTTAAAAGCTTACTCCTGGGATGCTGTTTTATGCAAGAATCTTCGAATCAGGAAAGATACTACGATACAGAGCAGCCGTCCGGTTGTTGTATATGGCGGAATGGTTGTTGATAGTCTCGTAACGCTGTCTGTTGGGGCTGGTACGCATTTCTATTTTCATGAGAATGCCGGACTTGATGTATATGGCTCGTTGCGCATTTGGGGAGAGAAAGATAATGAGGTGATGATGCGGGGAGATCGTATGGATAATATGTTCGACTATCTTCCTTATGATCGGACGCCTGGTCGGTGGCAAGGTATTCATTTCATGCCTTCTTCATCGGATAATGTCATCAGCTATGCTGACATCCACAGTGCTTATAATGGTATTAGGATAGAACCTTGTTCGGATATCACTCGTCAGAAGTTGCTTTTACAGCATTCTACCATTCATAATTGTCAGGGATATGGTCTTTCCGTTGATTCGGCTAAGGTGCAGTTGTATAATTGTCAGTTATCCAACACCTTGAATCATACCCTTTATGCAAAGGGTGGTGATGTGGAAGTGAACGGATGCACCATAGCCCAGTTCTATCCTTTTGATGGGCGTCGTGCCACAGCTATAGGTATTGTTCCTCCGATTCTCAATTTTAAGGTCATAAATTCTATAGTTACAGGATACCATGATGATGAGGTGGTATGGACTTCACCGAAGAACGATGAAGAATGTAATTTCTGCTTCGATCATTGTGTACTTCGTACAGAAAAGATGAATACTGAAGATAGTTTGAAGTTTACGAATACCATATATGAGAACTTAAAGGATACGACTCGGTTTGGGGAGAAGCATTTCCGATTAGTTGATACGGATAATTTGAAGTATGATTTCAGGCTTCGCAAGGAATCGGCTGCCATAGGAGTGGCTGATGCTGCTACTTCATTTCCTACTGACCGACGGGGTGTTCTTCGTGATGATAAACCGGATGCGGGCTGTTATGAGTTTGATGAATAACATAAAACAGAAAAATAATATAAAAGGCACGAATTCCTGGGGGATTCGTGCCTTTTTATATGTTTGTATGAATACTAATCTGAAGAAATAATCCAAAATCTTATTCTTTCATATTGGCATCTACAAATGAGAATGGAAGCAAGTCCTTGATGCTGTGGAAGCGATAGGTGCAGTTCTCGCCGTAGAGCAAGATGCAAACGGGTTGCTGATATCGGTCTTCCATCTCTAGTATTACCTGCCTGCATGCGCCACATGGGGAGATCGGGCTTTTGAGGAAGCCATTCTCGTTGCGGGCAGCTATGGCCAGAGTCGTGATAGCTTGCTCTGGATAGTTGCTTTGGGCTCCGAAGATGGCACTGCGTTCAGCGCAGAGACCGGATGGAAAGGCTGCATTTTCCTGATTGGCTCCAATTACGATTCTGCCATCAGCCAACAGGCAGGCTGCACCTACATGAAAGTGGCTGTAGTTGGCATAAGAATTATTGGTGGCCTCCATGGCTTTCTTTACCAATTGCTGTTCAATGTCGCTCAGTTCATCTAACTGAGCTACCTGATACTGGATGTTTAAGGATTGCTCTTTCATAAGCGATTGGTGTTTATTTCATTAATTATTATTGTTCTTGGATAATGGGAGCTTGTGGCTCCTGATTCCTCTCTATCTATTTGGTGTAAAAGTCGATGATGTCTTGTAGAGCTTTCTTGCATACTATGCAGAACTCTGGTGTCTCGTTGATGCGCATACGGCAATCTTGTACACCGCGATACACTCCCTTTGGACTATAGCCTGCACCTTCAAAAACACCAACTTTGCTTACTGCCTCTTTCGCCTTTTTAGAAAGTGGGGTAGGAATCTTTGTACCCTTCTTGATCATATCTTCCCATTTTCCGTGAAAGTTTGCCAATGTGGTGATATTTTTTTCCCATGGCTCAACATCATGAGGATACATCGGTACCTGCTCGCTCTCATAGGCATATTCGTCAGCAAGTCCGGCAAAAGAATGACCGAATTCATGCACTACAACAGGTTTAAACCATTTCTGGTGGCAGGTGGTGAGATTGTAGGAATTGAGAATTCCGCCTCCACCGTATCTTGTAGAATTAACCAATACGATGATATGTTCGTATGGGATGCCAGCGAGACAGTCGTGGAGGTCTTTGAGATGAAGTGTGGTGAGGTATCTCTCACTATAGAATGTGTCAAAATGTGAACTTAAAGCAGTTTTCTTCCATATATCCTTGCCAGGTTCGCTTGTGCCACTTTCAAGAGATGCTGATTTTACAGCAACTACATTGAACCTGTCTTTCATGCTCTTGAAAGGTTCGTGATTAAAAATGGCTTCATTTGCTTCTTTTGCATCCTGAAGGAATATTGGCATTTCCTCTTCCGTATAGCCTTCAGCTACGTAGGCGATGTGGATGCAGCGGGTAGTGTCGGCTGCTTGCTGCAAGGTCTCGTAAGGCGTTGGCTTTTCGCCCTTGTGGTGAATCAAAATATCGCTTGGTGCAACTTGGTGAGTGAGAGAGGTCATAATCTCACGACGGTTGTTGCGCAAGTCGAGTGTCACATCAATAGTGTCTTTAGGCATCGGTACGAGGAATACATTCTCGAAACTCTTGGTGTTGCCGGCTGACTCTGGCTCTGAGAGCCATTCCTGAAACAGGGTAGAGAATGAGTTACGATAAATAACCTTACCTGTGCGATGATCTTTAACTGTTATTTGACCATTGCCTTCTACTGGTAGCTCACTGAGTCGCTGTTTCTTTCCATACCATCGAGGCATTACGTTCAGCTCATCTACAGCTATCATCTGCTGGGTTTTGTTGCCGGCAAAAGTATAGTCTATTCTCAAAGTCTTGTCAACGAAATAGTCGTCGAAATTCTGTGCTTGCATATCACTTGGCAACATCATTATTGCCAGAGCTGCTAGAGATAAAATGTTCTTTTTCATTTCTTATCTTGTATTTTTTTGTTTTCTATTTATATAGTATGGTAATGATAGCCTTTTGGGGGCGATGAATGAGTTTTTATACTGCGAGTGATTATCTCACTCGCAGTCTGTCTCCAACCTTGACCTGGTAGCTAGGATCGAGCTTGTTCATCTTGTAGAGGTACTTGATGCGGATTCCGTATCTTTGTGAGATGGTGTACATACTTTCTCCCGGTTGCACGATATGAGGACGTTTCTTGTACTGCTTTGGAGCCTTCTTGCGCTTCTTCTTCAAGTAGATAATATCCCCCTTGTGCAATACCGTATGTTTGTCGCGCTCGTTATATCTTGCAAGTTTACGCCAGCTGATTTCTACTTCCTTGCCCAGTGTCTTGAAGGTGTCACCTTCTCTGGCTATCAGGTAATAGTTGTCATTGAACTTCTGGATAGGGTGCAATATACCTTGTGCATTGACGGGTTGGTCGGTGCCACTATGTGTTGCCATAAATCGATCATATCGCTTTGCTTTGTCATAATCGAAAAGTTTATAGAGTTCAATGATTTGTATCAGTTTATTGGCATATTGTGGATTTGTCGCATATCCGCATTGTTTCAAACCTCTAGCCCAGCCTTTGTAATCGCGCTGGTTAAGTTCAAACAGGCGGGCATAGCGTGGTTGCCTAGCCAGAAATTTGCTATGATCCTCATAGCTATCTCTGGCATCTTGATATACTCGGAAACATTCGCCTCTGGCATCGTCATCGTGGTATTGGGTTGGACCAGCCCAGTTGTGGCATTTGATGCCAAAATGGTTGTTACCTTGTAAGACCAGTACACTCTTGCCTGCTGCACTCTCAAAGAGTCCCTGTGCCAAGGTGATACTGGCTGGTATACGATAGCGAAGCATCTGCTCGATGGCGAGGTCCTTATACTGATTGATATATGTCTGATAGGTCTGATTCCATTTCATCTGTGCTTGAGATGGAGTGCAGATGAGTAAAAGAATACCTATTATATACGTTTTTATTCTATTCATAGTGCAAAAATAACAAAAAAAACGGATAAGCGATACTTAATTTAAGAATTTTTACTAACTTTGCACTGAAATTATAAAAATATGAAAAGTAAACGAGTAAAAATAGTGATAGCGTTGGGTTCTAATGTTGATCAGGAGGCTCATATTCTGAAAGCAAAGAAATGGCTTGAGGCTACTTTCGAAGATATGACTTTTGGTACTTCGCTTTGGACGGAGCCTATCGGGTTGTCATCAGATAAATTCCTAAATACTCTAGGAGTTGGCTATACTAATGTCAATATGGAACGAACCTTATTGGCAATCAAAAACATAGAGCGTAAATGCGGAAGGAGGGTTGCTGAAAGTAGAAAGGGGATTATTGCTGTAGATATTGATTTGTTGCTTTTTGATTCAGAACGCCTGCATGAAACGGATTGGAACAGAGGTTATGTGAAAAATCTACTCCAACAATTGGGTGTATCTATAGATTGAATATATAGTTCAAAAAGTAATATCCTATCCCGGGCTTTAAAATTTTAAAGCTCAGGATTCGGATTGTCCTTAGTGAGGTGAAGTTCTACTACTTCGCCTAGAGCCAGGGATTTTTGTACGTTGATAATACGCTGGTTGCTGCTGCCACGGAAGAAAAGGTCCTCGTCCCGAAGGTCTTTCATGAATGGGCCATCTACCAATACATCTATCAACTTCAATAATTCCAGCTGTTTTGGATTCTTCAGTAGATTCTCATATCTATAACCGGTAAAGCACCAGATATCTTTATCGCTTTCTGACCGAATGGCGCGCGCCAGTTCTGCAAAGCCTTCCGCCTGATACATCGGATCACCTCCAGAAAAGGTGACGTTGGCGAAAGGATCTTCCATAATTTCTTTCAGAATGTCCTCTGTAGAGGTCATTGTGCCATGGTTGATGTCCCAGGATTGAGGATTATGGCAACCGGGGCAGTGGTTAGGACAGCCGGCACAATAGATAGAGGTCCGGAATCCCGGACCATCTACCATTGTGTCGTGCACTATACTTAAAATACTAATCATTTATCTTATTTTTGTGGGGTGTCAATGTGGGTGACACGATCGTGAAGCTCTGCAAGTTTACCGCTGTTCCAACGGTCGGTTGTTCCCACCAAATAACCTGTGATGCGCTGTAGCTTATCTATGTGATGGCTACCGCATTTTGGACATACTTCAAGGTTGGCATCCGCATTCTCGTATCCGCAGTCGAGACAGCGGTTGCGATTGTGGTTTACTGAACCATAGCCCATATTGTATTTGTCCATCATATCTACTACGCTTGAAATGACTGCTGGATTGTGAGTAGCATCACCGTCAATTTCTACATAGAAGATGTGACCACCACGGGTTAGATTGTGATATGGCGCCTCGATCTTTGCTTTTTTGAGGGCTGTACACTTATAGTAAACTGGTACGTGGTTACTATTGGTATAGTAGTCACGGTCGGTAACTCCTGGAATAATGCCAAACTGCTTGCGGTCCTTCTTGGTAAATTTACCGCTCAAGCCCTCTGCTGGCGTAGCCAGGATGGAGTAGTTGTGGTGGTACTGCTCGCTGAACTCGTTAGCTCGGTCACGCATATAAGTAATAATCTTCAAGCCTAAATCCTGTGCTTCTTCACTTTCACCATGGTGGTGACCGATGAGTGCTACGAGGCATTCTGCAAGTCCGATGAAACCAATACCCAGTGTTCCATGATTGATAACGCTCTCGATAGTCTCTTCTGGCTTCAAGTCTTCTGCTCCTACCCAAAGATATTTCATCAACAATGGGAACTGTTTTGCCATCGCTGTTTTCTGGAACTGGAAGCGCTCATCGAGTTGCTTGGCGGTAATGTCGAGGATGTTGTCCAGTTTTGCAAAGAACATATCAATACGCTGTTGCTTGTTCTCAATGCCCATACATTCGATGGCAAGCTTCACGATATTGATAGTTGAAAAGCTCAAATTTCCACGTGCAATACTAGTCTTCTCGCCCCAACGGTCTTCGAATACACGGGTACGGCAACCCATGGTGGCGATTTCCCACTTGTAACGCTCTGGATCGTCAGCGCGCCATTTCTCATTCTGGTTGAATGTGGCATCGAGATTCAGGAAGTTAGGGAAGAAACGACGAGCGGTTACCTTGCAAGCCAACTGATAGAGGTCGTAGTTTCGATCCTCCTTCAGGTAGTTAACGCCACGCTTCTTCTTCCAGATCTGGATAGGGAAGATAGCTGTTTCTCCATTTCCTACGCCTTCGTATGTGCTGAGCAGAATCTCTCGCATAATACAACGACCTTCAGCACTTGTATCTGTACCATAATTGATAGAAGAAAATACAACCTGATTACCGCCACGAGAGTGGATTGTGTTCATATTGTGAATGAATGCCTCCATTGCCTGATGTACTCTGTTTACGGTCTTGTTGATGGCATGCTGCTCCAGGCGCTCTTTACCTTCCAAGCCTGTCAGGTCTTTCACTAAATAGTCGTCAATATCAATATTGTAGAGGTCGCTGAGATCTTCTCCTGTTAGCTTCTCCAGGTTCTTTACCTCTTCCTGGTACGACATACGTACGTATGGGGCCAGATAGAAGTCGAAGGCAGGAATTGCCTGACCTCCATGCATCTCGTTCTGGCAAGTTTCTAGAGAGATACATGCTAATACGGCTGCAGTTTCGATTCGCTTAGCAGGACGGCTAGAGCCATGGCCTGCAGTGAATCCATGCTTGAGAATTACGTCCAATGGGTGCTGAACACAAGTCAAACTCTTGGTTGGATAATAGTCTTTATCGTGGATGTGGATGTAGTTATGTGTAACGGCGTCGCGTACCTCCTGGGAAAGGAGATAATCGTCAACGAATGGTTTAGTGGTTTCTGAAGCAAATTTCATCATCATGCCAGCTGGAGTGTCAGCATTCATATTGGCGTTTTCACGGGTGATGTCATTGTTCTTTGCATTGACAATACTCATGAATACGTCACGGGTCTTAGCTTTTCTGGCAATGTTTCTCTGGTTACGATAGGCAATATATTTCTGAGCAACATCTTTGCGGGCACTCTTCATAAGTTCCAGCTCGATGGCATCCTGGATGGCTTCTACGCTCATCTGGCTCTTGCCGCGATATGCGATGTGGTCAGTGATTTGCTCTATTAAAGAGGAGTCTTCCCCCTTATCGGTATGTAACATGGCTTTGCGTATGGCTGCCATGATTTTTTGCTCGTTGAAACCAACGATGCGTCCGTCACGTTTAACTACAGTTTGAATCATTTCTTGTGTTACTTTTATAATTGATATTTAAATTGCTTGATACTAAGTCTTTATACTTGAAGGTGGCTATAAATACCATCTTTTCGACAATGCAAAGATAAGAATTTAAAATGAAAGTTGTACGTTTTGGACAACTTTTCTTGTGTTAAAAAATATTAAGTCATTGAGTATCAGGTGCTTGAAAAATCGTTTTGGGAAACTTGTTCTAAGGGTGGTTTCCCAAAATGATTAATCTGTTCAGTTTCAGCGCATTGTGGTGTTGTGCCTTTTATGTAGCTTGGTGTTGTGGTGTTGTGCGCCGTTTTGTAACTTGCTCCTTCTTGATATGAAGGTATGGTTTGACCCTGCTTTTAAGATAATTCGGTCTTGTTTTTATAGTCTAGTGCAGCACCTATGGCAGTGCAGAATTCTGAATATTTAGGGATTCTGAATCTTACACCATAGAGTTTTTCCATAGCAGGGAATACTTCTCTGCATTGTGGTAAAAGTGTCAGGTTGCCTATCATTACAAAATCTTTGATGCCTGATTCTAGGGAGGAGAGTATGGTTGCTGAGCCGATGCTCTGTAATACCATCCATATAAGCCCCATTGCTATGTCTTCACGGGAGGCGTTGGCTTTGGCATTACTGAAGAGCGATGCTGTTGCATTCATAGGAAGTCCAGGTAGAGGTTTTGCACTGATGTCTCCTATTAGCAGATTGATTTTTGATACATCACCGTTTTTGGCCAGGTTTACAATCTGCTTGATATCATCGGTCTTGAGCATAATTCGGCTCAGGCCTGCTAGTGTTCCTCCACCAATACCAATGCCGCCGATGTGTTTGATCTCTTTGCCGTCGCACTTTACGAGGGAGGTTCCTGTGCCCATACTTACCACAATCATACGCTCAAGCTTGCTTTCGTATCGTGCACCGAGTCCATCGGCAACAAACTCTTCGCTCTTCGATGTAGGCAGACCATAGATTCGTTCATCAATGTAAGCAGAACCTACACCGGTGAGCATAACTTGTTCTACCTCGTCGAGGCTAATTTTGTTGTCGTGTAAATATTTGCCAAAAGCTCCATATAAGGAGGTGATAGGGTCGGTGGCCTTGATGCGAATAGGGCTGATAACCATCCCGCTCTCGTCTATTCCTACTATCTTTGTAGTAGAAATGCCGACATCTATTCCAATAACTATCTTTTTCATGGGTGCAAAGTTACGGTAAAAAGAAGACACTGCAAAATAAAAACGAGTTTATTTTGCAGTGCCAATATTTAATACTTCTTAAAATTTCTTTTTTACATAAAGCCAAGACGGCAGAATGTGATGAGTACAGCATAGCCGATTACCATACTTAGTACGCCCACGGTAAGACCTGCTTTCACCATGTCTGTCTGTTGGATAAGACCGGTGGAGTAGGCAATGGCGTTTGGTGGAGTAGAGATTGGAAGCGACATTGCGCAAGAGGCTGCTACTGCTACGCCTATGAGGATAGTTTGGGTTCCTCCTATAGAAGTCAACTTGTCGCCCATTCCTGAACATACTACGGTAAGGATCGGGATGAGCAGGGCGGCAGTTGCTGTATTTGAGATAAAATTACTTAGTATGAAGCAAACTAATCCAGAGATCACCATAATTACTAATGGGTTAAACTCAGCGAATGGGATGCTGTTTACAGCATTTTCTGCTAAGCCGGTTCCATTCATGGCGAGACCGAGAGCAAAACCACCGGCAACCATCCAGATGACGGCCCAATCTATATCTTTCAGGTCGCTGGCTGTTACCACGCCGGTAAAGGCAAAAACGGCAATTGGAAGCATAGCCACAGTGTTGGCATTGACACCTAGTTGCTTGCCACATACCCAAAGAAGGATGGTAAGGAAGAATGTGGCACCTACAACTATAGTACGCCAATTGTGACTTATATTGCCATCGATTTTTAATTCTATAGTCTTTTGTGAGAATGGGAACATCTTGCGGATGATAAACCATGCGCAGAAAAGCATGATGATAACCATCGGAGCCATAATTGCCATCCATTCTCCAAAACCTATTCCGAGGTTCAAGCCTGCGGGGTCATTGAGAACCTTGTAGGCAAAAGCATTAGGAGGAGTTCCGATAGGGGTTCCCATACCACCGAGGTTAGCTCCGATAGGAATGGCCATAGTCAGCGCTACTCTTCCTTTTCCGTTAGCAGGGAGCGACTTGAATACTGGGGTTAGGAAGGTAAGCATCATTGCAGCTGTGGCCGTGTTGGAGATAAACATGGAGAAAATACCGGTGATGAGCATAAACCCCAATAGTACGTTTTCCGAGCGCTTGCCGAATGGGGCAATCAATGTTTTTGCCATCAGTACGTCAAGACCGCTTTTGGTAGCTGCGATGGCTAGTACGAAACCTCCCAGGAAGAGTATGATTGTTGGATCGGCGAAACATGCCATTACACCTTGGTAGTCCAATAGCTTGCCGTACTCTCCCTCTGAACCTTGCATGACGGCAAAAGCCGAATCGGAGACGAAGAATAGCAGTACAAAAATGATAACTACTGAGGTGGCCCAAGCTGGAATTGCTTCTGTGAGCCATAGCATCACTGCCATTACGAATATGGCGATTACACGTTGTTGTACAACAGTGAGACCCTCGATTCCAAAGCTGTCGATGGGTAAGTTCCATACCAGAATTGTGGCTAAGGCTGTGATGAGAAACATCAGAGCCTTCTTTCGATTGAAGTCACCTGTCAATACTTTCTTTACAGTTTCTTGCATTTTCTCTATGTTTTTATGGTTATACTTTTATTGTTAGTGGGGAAGTGTCATATGTAAATGGCGTTCCTTTGCTGCAAAAATACACAATATTTTTGGATTATCAACAAATAATTGAGAAAAACGATAAAAAAATAACCTTTTTCTGCAAAAAAACGGGAGAAAGTGAACTGCTTTACGTTTTTTTTCTTATATTTGCAGAAAAATAGCGATAGCAGTTATCGTTTTAACCGATTAAAGTTTATTATCATGAGTCAGTCAGTATTATTTTTTATCATCGTTTTGGTGATTGTGTTTGCGGTCATGGTGTCGTCTTACTTTCATAAGCGTCATCATGAGTTTAATATGGGAGATATTGAGAAGGCTGTGCGCGGAGCATATCCCGCAGGAGTGCGTTCTATTACGAAGAACGAACTTGTAAAGGGGGTGAAAAAGCACTTTCATTGTTCTTCTAAGGATGCACATTATATTATAGGTGTGGCAAGACGAAAAAAGTTGGTAGATATTGCAGCTAATCATGTCACCTTGCTTTGATTTGTTTATACGCTTACGAATATATATAATAAGGTGAAGAGTGATTTTTATGAGTTATAGATGTTTATAACTGTTAAAAATCAAAAGAAAAAGCGATTTTCTTCTCAAAACATTTGGTGGAATGAAAAATAGTTAGTACTTTTGCACTCGCTTTTGAG
>ENA-OWPL01000179-OWPL01000179.1-human-gut-metagenome-genome-assembly--contig:-NODE-179-length-49059-cov-51.213717_pt1 | contig 49059 bp, 21 predicted proteins | sample MGYA00248263_ERZ651844 | MGnify/ENA primary metagenome ERZ651844 (study PRJEB26924, sample SAMEA4378256) | human gut metagenome | biome: human gut; feature: human-associated habitat; material: faeces...
TGCAGTATAGCAATCACTATACATACGAGACCGGTAACCCGTTTCTTGTCTCAGAGATTTCAAGAAATACAAGTTACGACCTTGCCTACAAATGGCTTACGTTCAACCTGACTTATGAACATGTATCCGATCCTATTTATCAGACGGTGGAGATGTATAAGGACAATACCACCATCGGATTGATGAGAATGATAAACGGCAAATCGTACAATAATGTGACTTCTACGCTCAACCTGCAGCCCACTTTCGGCATCTGGCATCCTATGTTGTCAGCAATGGTCGAGAAGCAATGGTTCGAGTTGGAGACAAGAGACGGACGCTATCTGAACAAGCCGGTGGCGATGTTCCGATTCAACAACACCTTTGATACGAAATGGGCGATGTTCTCCGTTATGATGACTTACATCACAAAGGGATACGAGGAAAACCATTACATCTACAAGCCGATGTTCAACACCGACCTGTCTATATACAAGGGCTTTCTGAAGGACTGCCTGACTTTCCAGCTTTATGTCAACGACGTGTTTGGCACGAACGACAGTCACATAATAGGCAAGTACGGCAAACTGAAGGAAACAATCTTTGATGAGTTCTCAACAAGCAAAATATCACTGACTGTCCGCTATAAATTCAATACTACGAGAAGCAAGTATAAGGGAACGGGTGCAGGAGAAAGTCAGAAGAACAGAATGTAAGGAATACATCTTCATTGGGATTCCATAAAATAAGAAATCGGTCAAGCAAAGATGACAGCTCTTTGCTTGACCGATATTCTTTCTATCTGATTATCCATTCCGTAATGTTCCGTTCGTCCTTCACACTGAAAGCGATTCCTACTTTCACCACTTTCTTGCCTCTCAGAGCGAATGCGTCAGCATAACGCTTTGCCTCTATTTGCTCAAGTGCCTCATTTGCTGACTTGTCAAACTTCAGTTCCATGATGAACACATGGTCATGGGTTTCGAGAGTGATGTCGGTGCGCCCCTTTGCCGTGCGCTGCTCCACAAGGATGCGATAGTCTGTCAGAAGGGCGAAGATGATGTAGAGCATCTGCTGATAATGACCCTCATAGAGCGTGTTGTCGCAATAAGGCACAGTAGCAAGGAAAGTCTGAAGCAAACTCAATGCTCCGTCAATGTCACCACTGTTTATGAAAGCCGACATTCGAGCTATTGCAACCTTGCCTTCATCTATCTCCGTTGTAACATAATTCGGCAACAGACTTTCATACAGTCCGATGCTTATTTCCTTATTTGGTATGTCGAGTTTGTAGAGTTTCAGCTCATTGTCATAGTCCTTTATCGTGATGTATCCGCTCTGGTATAGCAATGGTATAATGGACGTCATGTTCTCCGTGGGGGCATCGAACGACGACAGCTTGGCGTAGATATTGCCGATGCTTGAGGGGAGAACCTTAAACTTGCGCATCATTTCTATCAAGAATGTCGGTGTGCCCGACCCAAACCAATAAGCCCCGATTTTCTCTTTTGAGAAACAATTCAGCAGACTGTAAGGATTGAATATGTCGGGCGACGGATATGTGAAATGATAGCCGTCGTAATTGTCTGTAAGCTGCAGTATAGCTTCCTCTCTGGTGACGGACATTTTTTCGGCAAGACGGTCAATGTCGTCAGACATCTGCGTAAGCAATTCCTCTTTGGTGATGCCGCAAATGCCGGCATAGGCTTCGTCCATGCTGATATTGGTGATGTTGTTCAGCTCGCTGAAGATGCTGAGTTGCGAGAATTTTGTGATACCCGTCAGGAACACGAAGCGTAGCATCGGCTCACACTGCTTCAACGGACTGTAGAAGTTGCGCATAAGATATCGCAAGCTTTCAAGCCGTTCGTCCTGATGAACCACATCCAGCAACGGAGCGTCATACTCGTCGATAAGCACAACCACTTGCTTGCCGGTCTTATTATAGACGGAAGAAATAAGATTTGCAAGGCGCACATTGGCATCCACAGCGTCACACTCTATGCCGAACCTGCGTTCGTTTTCTTTAAGAATATAGTCAAGGTATCTGTTCAGCTGGTCTTCTTCCTGATGCTTGCCACCCGAAAGGTCGAAATGAAGCACGGGATATTCCGTCCACTCCTTTTCCAACTTATCTATAGCCAAACCCTTGAAGAGTTCCTTGCGTCCCTCAAAATAGCTCTGCAATGTAGAGACAAGAAGTGACTTGCCGAATCTGCGTGGACGACTCAAGAAAATGAATTTGCCGTCAGAATTCGCCATGCGATATATATAGGCAGTCTTGTCTATATAAAGATTGTCATTCATGCGGATTTCCGAGAATGTCTGTATGCCTAAAGGATATAATTTTCTTGCCATACTCTTGGGTTGTTTTCTATTACGATGCGAATATACAAAAAATATCTGAATAAACGCAAGAAACGTTGTCTTCTTATTGCTTAGTGTCCCATGCGTGAGAATACTTTACTTGACGGCCTTGTATGCCATTGCCTTAGCCTTTGCCACTGCCTTGTCAAGCACGGTCTGTGCCTTCTTCTTGGCAGCGTCCGTCTTGGCGTTCTGCACGTTATCGTAGAGCGTCCAGAGCTTCAGCTTGGCTGTGGCTTCCTTGTAGGCATGAGTGAATCGGTTGGCTATTGCCTCCGTTGCAGCCTCTTCCTCAGGTGTGGCATAAGCATGCTTGTAGCCCTGAGTCTTGTTCCACAGACCACGCGTGAAGTCGGGGAATGCCACGGGAGCGCAGTCGTTGTCCATTGACAATGCGCCAAGCTCGGCGATGGAGCACCATTCAGCCAGGTCGTAAACGTCCATGTCAAGCGGCAGACCGTTCTGGAGACAATAAACGAGGCGTGCTGTCATGATGAAGTCCATGCCGCCATGTCCTCCCACTTCCTTAGCCAGCTTGCCGAACTTCTTGAGAATGGGATGATCATACTTCTCTTCGAGAGCCTGCTTCTCTGCCTCAGGCATGAAGCTGTGCGTGGAGAGATTGTCCACCTGAGGCTGCACACCGCTCGCTGCAAGCTGCTTGCTGTCAAGAGCATAGCCTTCAATGGGATACTTGTTGGCGAATCCGCGCGTACCGGTAAGCTGATAGAGGCGGTTGTAAGGCTGCGGATTCATCACGTCGTGCTGCAGCTCGATGACCTTCTTGTTCTCCGTGCGGATGAGCGTAGTGGTGTGGTCGCCATTGCGGAAGTCGTCGCACGGCTTGCCGGTCTTAGCCTCCACAAGTTCCTTGCCGTGCACGCTCTTCGTGTCCATGGCAACAAGCGTAGCCATACGGTCGCCACGATGAATGTCGAGGAGCTGTGCCACCGGACCAAGCCCGTGTGTGGCATAGATGTCACCACGGTTCTCACGGTTGTATTTCAGACGCCATCCCAGCTGTTCTGGGTCCGAACCGTTAGGATTCTTCCAGTAATAGTCCCAAAATTCGTCAAGGTTATGGATGTATGCACCCTGCGCACGCAGAACCTCACCGAACACTCCGTGCTGCGCCATATTGAGAGTGCGCATCTCAAACCAGTCGTAGCAGCAGTTCTCGAGAATCATGCAGTTGAGCTGCTTCTGCTCAGCCAGATTGACAAGCTCCCAGCACTCCTCCAGATTCATAGCCGAGGGCACCTCGTCAGCTACGTTCTTGCCGTGCTCCATGGCATACTTAGCCACAATGGCGTGATGCTCCCAGTCAGTGGCTATGTATACAAGGTCGATGTCGTCGCGACGGCAAAGCTCCTCATAGCCCTTCTCACCGGAATAAACGGCGGCAGGAGCCAGTCCGTGCTTGCGAAGCGTCTCGTTCTGCTTGGCGGCACGTGCCTCCACATAATCGCAGAGAGCCACCACCTCCACGCCTGGTATCAGGGCGAAATCCGCTACTGCACTCGGTCCGCGCATGCCAAGACCGACAAAGCCCACACGCACCGTCTTCATCTTCGGGAGCGCCAGTCCGAGCACGTCCTTCTGTCCTGCGGGACGTTCGGGCGACTCAATCATTATCTTGCCTTTATTCCAATGCCATTTGGTTGAGGGAGAAAGAGATTGTGCGTTTGCCGACAGCGAGCCAAGGGACATCACAGCAGCAAAAGCCACGCTTAGTAATGTAGATTTGTTCATAGATGTTTGTTTGTTGATATATTATAGTGCAAAATTACCCTTTATTTTCCAACCACGTGCCGAAACCATACTATTTATTTGTGGATGTAGCGCAAAAGCCGTAACTTTGAGAGTCTTAAACTAACAAATCATTATAGTGGAAACAAATCATACCAAGGCATTGGCGACCATGTTTATGGCTTTCGCCTTATCCGCCGCCTCCTATGCAGGAAGCAAAGCGGACAAGACTGTAAAGATAAGAATGATAGAGACGACCGACGTACACGGACGCTTCTTCCCGTACGACTTCATCAATCAGCAGCCTGCCGACGGCTCGCTCGCCCGTGTGTCGTCTTACGTCGACTCGCTCCGCACCATCTACGGTGACCGTCTGCTGCTGATGGACGCAGGTGACGTGCTGCAGGGACAACCCGTCGTCACATATTATAATTATGAGAAGACCGACACTGAGAACATCGCGGCATCGGTGAGCAACTTCATGCGCTACGACGTGCAGACTATGGGCAACCACGACATGGAGACAGGACATGACGTTTACGACAAGTGGGTGAAGGAACTGAAGTGCCCTATGCTTGGCGCCAACATTGTCAGCACAGCCACCGGTCTACCCTACATGAAGCCTTACACCGTCTTCAAGCGCAACGGCATCAAGATAGCCGTAATAGGACTGATCACGCCGGGTGTGCCTTCATGGTTGTCGGAGGAACTGTGGAGCGGACTTCGCTTTGAGGACGCCGTATCGTCAGCACGCAAATGGATGGAGGTGGTGAAGAAGAAGGAACGCCCTGACGTCATCGTGGGACTGTTCCACACCGGCATCAACGACCGCAGCCTCACCAACGGTTCGCTAAACGACGCCACACACGACATCGCACGCCAGGTGCCTGGCTTCGACGTGATATTCTACGGACACGACCACTCCACTCATTACGAGGAGGTGAAAAGCGCGGACGGATCCGTAACCGTCATCGTCAATCCTGCCAACAACGCCATGTACGTTGCCGACGCGGAGCTTGAGGTGAGCAAGAAGGGACTTAACAAGAAGCTGAAAGTGAACATCGTGGACATGGGCAAGCGCCCTGTCAATCAGAAATACATGAACGCCTTCGAAAGTCAGATAGACGAAGTGAAGAAATACGTGGGTACGGAAGTCGGCTCGTTCACGACGTCTATGACATCACGCGACTGCTATTTCGGTCCGAGCACACTCGTAGACTTCGTGCATGACGTGATGCTGAGCACAAGTGGCGCAGACATTTCGTTTGCCAGTCCGCTGTCGTTCGACGTAACCGTGAAGAGCGGTCCGGCAACTTTGGCTGACATGTATAAGCTCTACAGCTACGAAAACGATCTGTGCGTAATGACGCTGACGGGCAAGGAGATTCGTCAGTATCTTGAGAAGAGCTATGACGGATGGGTGACAACAATGATATCACCCGACGACCATCTTATATGTATGAACAACCGCGATGCATCACGCGACAAGTTCTTCGGACTGAAGAAGCCTTTCTACAACCTCGACACTGCTGCCGGCATCATCTACGACGTGGACGTAACGAAGCCTAACGGAGAGCGCATTGTCATAAAGAGCATGGCGGACGGCACTCCGTTTGACGAGACCCGCACATATCGCGTGGCTGTAAACAGCTATCGTGCCGCAGGTGGTGGCGGACTGCTCACCAAGGGTGCAGGAATAGACAAGGCGCAACTGGAGAGCCGCATCACATGGCGAGGCGATTACACCTTACGCGACTACATAATAAAGTACGTGCGCAAGCATTCGCCCATCACTCCTAAAACCCACAACAACTGGCAGTTCGTACCGACAGAATGGACAGCCCCAGCCGCCAAGCGCGACTATCAGACGCTATGGGGAGAACGGGCTAAATGAATTAGGAGTTAGGAGTTTTGAATTAAAACAATTAGGGTGTGCATTCTTCCTTGAACAGGAAAGAATGCACACCCTTATTTCTATTTTTCATTTAATATTACTACATATTAATGTAACGGCGCTTGGCTGTACGATAGAAGGCGGGGCGGAGGAAGACGGGGAGACGGAGACGATGACCGTTGGAGGTCAGACGCTCCATGTCTGCGCAGCGTTTCCGGGCAACACGTCTTGAGAGCCATATCTGACGGCAGTTTTTCGGGAGCATATAGAAGACGAGGAATCCGATGGCTATGCCGATGGCTGTACCTACGAAGACATCGCCGAAGTAATGTACACCGAGATAGATGCGCGAGTATGCCACGCAAAGCGAGAGTGCGAAGAAGGCGAAGCCAATCCTCATACGCCTCGTCATCAGCGTTATGAAGGTTGCCACGCCGAACGAGTTGGACGCATGACTGGAGCAGAAGCCGTACTGACCGCCGCGATATCCGTTGACATAATGGAGCAGATTCTCCACGCCCGGCGTATGCGACGGACGAAGACGTGCGAAGTAGGGCTTCATGACGTGGGACGTCAGCTGGTCGCAGAGCGTCACGGTCAGAGCTACGGCCAGGATTATCAGCAGGCGCTGTCTGTTCTTTGCATCCGCCTTAAAGAGAAAATAAAGGAACACCAATGCTATCGGCACCCACAACAGGCGGGAAGAGAACACCTCTGACATGGAGTCCATTATGCTGCCTCCGTCGAAGTTGAGCGCCACAGTTGTGCTTGCATCCGCTTTGTCAAGATAATTAATGATTGTGCTCATAATAATATTGAGAATTACACAGCTGCAAAGTTAATACTTTTACTGGTAAAAAGTGAACATTTTCTCCAACATTTAGTACATATTATACAAATATTTTTTCAATATATTGAGCTTTCGCAAGTTCAGTCAATATACATAATCGTACTTTGATAACCACAAACGACATATTTTGATTAAAATACATTGAAAAGAGGCACAAAGTATCTAAAGTAGTGTCAATATGGTTGTTTTTTCGTTAACATATCGAAAAAACGCCACTTCCGATGCAACATTCCATACTTCTTGCACGTCTATATATAAGTGAACCAAATTAAATAATACAATTATGATTTTATCAACAACACCGACCATTGAGGGTCACACAATTAAAGAGTATAAGGGCATTGTTACTGGAGAAACCATTATCGGTGCTAACTTCATAAAGGACTTCTGCGCTGGCATACGCGACTTCTTCGGCGGCAGAAGCGGATCGTACGAGAAGGTGCTCCGCGAAGCCAAGGACACAGCCATGCAGGAAATGATGGACAGAGCCAGCGAGATGGGATGCAACGCCGTTGTTGGCATCGACCTTGACTATGAGACTGTAGGTCAGTCAGGATCAATGCTGATGGTTACATGCAGCGGAACGGGAGTAGTTATCTAAACCACGAATAGCCTAAAACAGACTATAGACAACGGTATATGATAACAACACTCATTATCCTCGCCCTATCGGCAGTATTCTTCGCCATGGGCAAAGTTCGTTCCGACCTCGTCGCCTTGTGCGCCCTCGTCGCCCTTTTGCTCTCCGGAATACTCACTCCGCAGGAGGCTCTCTCGGGATTCTCCAACTCAGTGGTGATAATGATGGTGGGACTGTTCGTCGTGGGCGGTGCCATCGTGCAGACAGGACTGGCTAAGAAAGCGTCTGGCAAGCTGATGACATTGGCTGGCGACAACGAGTTAGGACTGTTTCTGCTGCTTATGGTGGTGACGGCTGTCATCGGCGCCTTCGTCAGCAACACCGGCACCGTGGCTCTCATGATGCCCATTGTGGTAAGTCTGGCACAAAAAGCCAAGATAAGAGCAAGTCGCCTGCTTATGCCTTTGGCGTTCGCCAGCAGTATGGGTGGCATGCTAACCCTGATAGGTACGCCTCCCAACCTTGTCATCCAGGACGCGCTGACAGAGAACGGCTTCGAGCCGCTGCGCTTCTTCAGCTTCCTTCCCGTAGGCATTGTCTGTATCGTGGTGGGCATCATCGTGCTGCTGCCTCTCAGCAAACGCTTCCTTAACGGCAGCAAGAATCACGACGGAGAGAACCGTCCGGCACGCGGCAAGTCATTGGACGATCTCATGGAAGAGTATCGTCTTACGGACAATCTCGCAGTCTTCACAGTCGGAGCAGATTCGCTTGCCAACGGAAAGACCCTTGCCGAAATGGACATTCACCACCGTTACGGGCTGACCGTACTGGAGGTAAGACGCATAAAGAAGGGCCATTCACCGCTGATGAAGGAGGTGGAGCAGCGTCTTGCTGGTCCTGACACGAAGCTTACGGACGGCGACATCGTTTACGTGAGTGGCGACAGCAAGCAGGCGGAAAGCCTTGCTTCTGACATGGGACTGAAGAAAGCCACAGAAGAAATAGCGTTCTATGATATAGGTATAGCCGAGATAGTGCTGATGCACAATTCTCGTCTGTGCGGCAAGACGCTGAAGGATGCCGGTCTGCGCCGACTCTATAATGTTAACGTGCTGGGTGTAAGACGTGGCGACAGCTACGTCAACGACAATCTTGCGGACATGGAATTCCGTCAGGGCGACATCCTTCTGATTCAGGGAAAATGGAATAACATACAGCGCATCGCTGATGTGGCTGAAGGCATCGTGGTCATTGGTCAGCCATTGGAGCAGGCTTCGCGTGTGACGCTCGACTATAAGGCTCCGCTTGCCGGTGTCATCATGCTCGCCATGATAGCGATGATGGTGTTCGACTTCATCCCCGTAGCTCCCGTCACAGCCGTGATGATAGCCGGACTGCTGATGGTCATTAGTGGATGTATCCGCTCCGTGGAGGCTGCTTACAAGACCATCAACTGGGAGAGCATAGTGCTCATAGCCGCCATGCTGCCGATGTCGGTGGCATTGGAGAAGACGGGAGCATCGGCTCTCGTGGCAAGTTTGCTCGCCGATAATCTCGGTCAGGCAAGTCCTTACGCTCTTCTCGCCGGCATTTACTTCACCACATCGTTCCTCACAATGTTTATCAGCAACACTGCTACGGCTGTACTTATGTCGCCCATTGCTCTCACTTCGGCAGCTGCCATCGGCGTAAGCCCCTACCCCATGCTGTTCGCCGTGACCTTGGGAGCAAGCATGTGCTTCGCCTCACCGTTCTCTACGCCGCCAAACGCTCTGGTTATGCAGGCAGGCGGCTACACGTTTATGGACTATGTAAAGGTGGGATTGCCGTTACAGATAATAATGGGAATCGTAATGATAGGAGTATTGCCGCTGCTGTTCCCGTTCTAAAGAATTATGAATTAGGAGTTACGAATAACTCCTAATTCATAATTCCAAATTCAATATACGCTAAGCTCAGCAAGCTGATGCTTATCCATAGCATAATGCCTTGGACGAGTGGGCGTGCACCTACGCTGCGCAGGGTTTCGCGGGTGAGCGAAGCTCCGATGAAGAAGAGCGAGAGGGTGATGAGGTGCTTGGCAAGCTTGTTGACAGCTCCACTGAATGCTCCGCCTACGCCGGCTACGCTGTCACCAAGGAGCGAGGCATTGCTGAGAATGTAGGTGTTGAAGAGGATGGCTACGATAAACCAGATGATGAATCGTGGGACACATGAATACCACGGCTTCTGCTTGCCGCTCTCCGCTGCCAATGACTGACGGAAGAAGAAGGGAGTGACGAGCGCCAGGATGACTATCCACAAGGCACGCGTCAGCTTGACGGTGGTTGCCACTTCCAAGGCGCTGACACCCTGCGATGCCACCAGTTCAGGATGCATCTGGTCGTAAGCCGCACCTGCTCCCACTACTGAAGACGTGTCATGGATGGCTATTGCCGCCCACATACCGAACTGCTTCATCGTCATGCCAAGATAGTCGCCGATGTATGGGAATACGAAGAGGGCAATGCCGTTAAGCACGAACACCACGCCGAGCGCCACAGACATGCTCTCCGCCTTTGCACGGATGATCGGACCGACGGCGGCTATTGCCGAACCGCCACAGATGGCGGTACCCGAACTGAGCAGATAACTTGTCTGCGAGTCCACCTTAAGAAGCTTTCTGCCGAACAGCCAACCAAGAGCCAATGTGCCGAACACGCTAACAATGGTGAACATCATTCCCTCGCTTCCGGATGCTAACGCCGCATTGACGTTCATTCCGAAGCCAAGTCCGATGACAGAATACTGAAGGAGCTTCTTCGACATCACCTTGTTAAAGTCGGGGAAGGTCTTGCCGAAGATAAGGGCGAAGGCGAAGCCCAATGCCAAAGCCACGGGCGACGTTGCCCAATGTGCTGCCCATGAAGCGCTGCCCAAATCCAAACGGAACACTTCTTCGGCGAAACCAAGCAGAAGTGACGCTCCGAGCAACGCCACAATAGCAATGTAGACAATTTTGTTTCGTGTCATATACGTATCTTTGTATGTTTATGTGATTATTGTTTTCATTCTTATTCCACTATGCTTTGCCCTACCACAAAGCCCATGCTCCATGCTGCCTGAAGGTTGAATCCGCCCGTAATGGCGTCCACGTCAAGCACTTCTCCTGCAAAGAACAGATGAGGACAGACGCGGCTCTCAAGCGTATTCATGTCCACCGATGACAGCGAGACGCCACCGCACGTCACAAACTCGTCGCGGAAACGTCCCTTGCCGCTTACCGTATAGATGTCGTTGGTAAGCGTCTCCACAAGTCGGCTGATGTCTTTCTTGCCCAATTCACCCCAACGCTTCTGCTGCGGAAGCCCCAGCTTGGCAATGATGTACGTCCAAAGGCGCGACGGCAGATTGAACGGACGCACCGAGGCAAGTTGCTTCTGCGCATTTAGGGTCATGATGTCAGCCACCTCCTCTGCTGCTACCGAGCTACGCGTCACGCCGGTCCAGTTTACTGCCACCTTCGTACAATAGTTGGTTTCATGGAGCAGACGCGCCGCATGGGACGACAACTTGAGCACAGCCGGACCGCTTATGCCCCAGTGCGTTACGAGGAGAGCACCCTCTGCACGGTGCTTTGTACCGGGAATAGCAGCCACAACGGGGTCGACCACCGTTCCCATAAGCGTCAGGAAGTCGGCATCATTAATATTAAATGTGAAGAGAGACGGTACGGGATGCTCTATCTCGTGTCCTAAGCGGGCATGCACATGCAGCCCCTCACCCTTCGGAGCGCCACCCGTGGTTACTGCCACACGATGGAAGTCAGCCTCATAGCCGCTGGCGAAGCTGAGATGGAGCGTCTCGTCAGTGTTCTGACTGATGTCCATAAGCTGATAACCGCAGAGCTGGCGCACACCCAGACGGGTGGCAAGTCGTGTGAGGCATGAGATGATGGTCTGCGAGTCCTGCGAGGCAGGGAACACACACTCGTCGTCCTGCGTTACGAGCTTTACGCCTTCACGCTCAAACCACTCGTAGGCATCAGTATGGCTGAAGCGCTTGAGCAGACGCTTCATGAGTTTGTGTCCGCGCGGGTAAGCCTGCTTGGCATCGCTGATAAGCGCAAACGAGTTGGTGAGATTACATCTTCCGCCACCCGTTATCGCCACCTTAGCAAGCATCTTCGTGTTCTTTTCGAATATGGTTATGTCGGCATCAGGATTGCGACGCTTAGCTTCTATGGCTGCAAAATAGCCCGCTGCGCCACCACCGATGACAGCAATACGTAAGGATGAGGTCATTATCGGATTGGTTGTTAAAATGGTTTGCTACTGCAAAATTACGAATTTCGTTATATAGTACCTACTTTATCAATAAAAAAATGCCACCAAATATACCGATGACATCTTCCAGGACTCATACGGATTTATGTGGATCAGCACCCACACCGGCGGACTGGTGCGTTACGACGGATACACAAACTTCTTGAAAGGCAAAAGTGCAATAAAGACTAAAGTTTTTGTCCTTTTAAGGAGTTTATTTATGATATATCACACTTAACCATTAACATAATATAACAATATTACTTAAAAAAGTACATGCAATTGCATTGTAATTATTGCATTTTTTTATAATTTTGCAGTCAGAATATGTTGGGATTATGTATTATCCTTCAACGAATTAACATAAATCAAGTCAGGATTACAAACGTTTTTACGGTAAGTGAAATATCTTATAGTGATATTTACAATGATTTTAGGTTGCGCAATGGACACGGTTGCTCAGGTTAAAACTACTGACAGCACCTTTGTCCGAAATTCGCGTCCAATCCAATTTATTGTAAACAGGATGAACATCAGCGATCAAGACAGGAAGTGGATAACAGAAGTCCTTATTCCTCAACTTGAAGCGTTGGGCGATAGAGGCATTGTGCTTGGACGTGCCACGGCATCACCTGAAGGTCCATACGACAACAACTGTCGTCTGGCGAAGGGACGTCGTGCCTCTGTGGACCGACTGCTCGGCAGCTACGGCATCAGCAAAGACCGCATACGCTATGATGTCGTGCCCGAAGACTACGCCCTCCTTCATACACTGATGCGCATCGGCAAGGATAAGAGATTTCATGAGGTAGACTCGCTTATAAACCATTATGGCATCAACACCGCTCACCTTAAAGAGGCGATGAAGCGATATGACGGCGGTAAGCTCTGGCGCTATGTGCTCAAGGAGTATTACCCCGTATTGCGTGCCGTGCGAATAATGGCGATAGACAAGCGACAGCTTCTTGGTCTGGACGACAACAGTCTGACATCGCAGTCTTTGGCAGTGATGCCGACAACAGTCCCGAACAACGTGCAACTTAACATTCCCGCTTTCCCTTACAGCGACTACATCGTCCTTCCACGCCGCGAGCTATTGAGCGTTAAGACCAATCTGCTCCTCGATTTCGCTTACATGCCCGGTTACGACCGCTTCTGCCCCATCCCTAATGTGGCGATAGAGTATTATCCGCTTCACGGTCACTTCACGTACGGAGCGAGTTTCGACGGTCCGTGGTGGCAGCACTACGATGACCACAAGTACTTTCAGCTACGCAACTATCAGCTCCACACCCGCTATTATCTGCGAAGCGGCGACATTCGTGAGCGTCCGTTGGGACAAGGAGCTGCTTTCAAGGGACTCTACTTCAGCCTTTACGCGCACGCCTACCTATATAATATATGCTTCGGAGAGAAACGAGGATGGGAAGGCGAAGGTTGGGGCGCCGGTGCTGGAATAGGATATGTGATGCCGTTGGGACGTTCTGAACATTGGCGACTGGAGTTCGGCTTACAGGCTGGATATCTCCACACGCTCTACGATCCCTATCAATGGAAGTGCCCTGTCGACCCCGACACGGACACAGAACAGTATTACTATAAATGGTACGGCGATGCCAAGGACTTCCGCAAGAGACAGCATCGTTATTCATGGTTGGGCCCCACTCGACTGGAGATAACGCTCAGTTACGACTTGCTCTACAGACGGAACATTAAGAAGAAATAAGGTAATGATGATTAATAGGATAATGGCTACATGCCTCGTCGCTTCGTGTCTCGCAACAACAAGTTGCGAGCGCGAACCGATGCTTCATCTTCATCAAGGCGGAAAAGATATTGATATGCAGATTCCTGCCATCGACCTCAATCTGAAGGTCGTATGGAACTATCTGTTCAAGTACGATGTCGAATATGACTGGCAGGCAGAATGGATATACGGTTGGGACGACACCGACCTTTCGATGTTCGGTCCTATAGGCTATACGGAGCCTACAGCCTTTGAGATACGACGCTATTTCACCGGCACTACGCAGTACGGCACCCACCGCTCTCCTTACAAGCACACCATCAGCGGCAACTCCATCTACGCCAAGTACGACTTCGGCTTTTGGGACATCCTTGCATGGAACTACATCGACACACCCGACGGCGTGCAGAGTGTGCGCATTGACGAGACGTCCACGTACGACTATGTCACGGCATACACAGGACAGACCATGAATCCGTCTTCGTATAACGCGCCACACTTTACCCACTCGTTCTATCAGCCCGAGGAACTCTTCTCCAGTTACGAAAAGGGCATCGACATCAACAAGAATCTGGACGGATTCGTCTTCGATGAGGAGCGCAACTGCTGGGTACGTACGCTCGAAACACAACTCCAGCCCCTAACTTATATTTATTTAGTGCAAGTGATTCTCCATCATAACAACCGCAACGGCAGGAAGGTTACCTCTATCGACGGCAACGCCAACCTCAGCGGCATGGCTCGTTCCGTCAATGTCAATACGGGCGTGACCGGAACGGACGCCATCACCGTAAACTTCTACATGCGAATGAAGCAGGACGTGACGGACAAGAAGGGCGAGACGGTGGACGTGATAGGTGGCAAGGCGCTGACCTTCGGCATGCCAAAGCTCAATCCATACAAGCTCGACACACGTTCTTACCTTGAGTCGTTGGAGAAGGTGGCAGAGGCAGACCTCAACAACCGACACTACGTGGACGTGAAGATGCAGTTCTATAACGGCAAGGACTCCACCATCGTCTTCGATGTCACCGACCAAGTACGACGGCTCTATCGTGGTGGCGTCATTACCGTGGAGCTCGACATGGACAAAGTTCCCATCCCTAACCAATCCGGTGGTTCTGGCTTTGATGCCGTAGTGGAGGACTTCGAGGAGAAGCAATGGGAATTTGATATGTAACAACATATATATGTATTCAAGATTTTAATAAACAAAACAATACAAACTATTATTTATTTAAAGATTATGAACAAGTATTTTCTTTATGCCGCTTCAGTATTGGCGCTCGCCAGCTGCTCAAGCGACGACTTCTTGGGAGAGAATCCAGGAAACGTACAGAATGCTACAACTGCTATCAACTTTGGTGGTGAGGCAAGTAAGATTACACGTGCAACATCGAACACTGGTACTCCACAGCAGATGCTTGATGGTCAGTTCTTGGTTTATGGTGTAAAGAAAGTAGGCGACATGCGGCATAATGTATTCGTAAACTACAAAGTTTGGGATGCTACAGCAGAAAACACAACTACTAACACTAAGGGGTGGGAGTATGTAGGAGAAAAACAAGATAAAACATCAACAGATATAAAATATGGTTCTGCAAATATAACATTGGACAAGAATCAAACTATTAAGTTCTGGGACTACTCAGCTTCAGAGTATAACTTTGTTGCAGGTTCACCAATTGACGCTTTCATATACAAGCAAGCGGTTGAGCTTACTTCTGGTACTACAATTACAGAAGCTACCGTTAGTAAACTCGCAGGTCATATCAATCCAAACAAAGCAGGAACACAACTCAATACAGATCCTGTATACATTGCAGCTCCTGTAAAGGTTGAAAAGGCCAATTACAAGGAGCCTGTCAAATTTACTTTCCAGCGACAGCAGTCAATGGTTCGTGTAGGTTTTTACGAGACTATCCCTGGATACACAATTACAGACATAAAATTCTATGACGCAGATGGCACCGTATCGACAGGCAATAACATCATCCTTTATTCTTCTACAAATGACTACTTTGTAGGAGGAACCAATGTCAGTGGTAAAGTCACTTATGATTGGACAACAGCTAAGCCTTCATACACCTTTGCATATACATATAATACCAATCTTAAAAAGAGCAAGAACTGGTATGCTGGAGAATTGACAGGCGTTCATGCTAAAACATCATCAGAGACCAATGTGGCATACCTCTATGGTTCAGACCAAGATATGGCTACAGCAACAGGCTACTTCACAGTATTGCCAACTCCTGCAACAACAACACCATCAGCAATTTTGATTAAGTGTGACTATACTCTCACATCAGATGATGGCTCTGGCGAAACTATCCATGTAAAAGGTGCTACAGCAGCTATCCCAGCAGCATTCAGCAAGTGGGATGTAAACACTCGCTACACATACCTCTTCAAGATTTCACAGAATACTAATGGTACAACTGGTGATCCTACAAATCCTGATGATCCTGCAGGTCTCTACCCTATTACATTCGATGCTGTTGTTACTGATATGACTGATAAGACACATGGTACTATCACAACAGTTACAACTCCTTCTATCACAACTTATCAGGCAGGTTCTGTAACTGATAATGGTATTGAGTATAAATCAGGTACAGCAATTGATGTAACTGTAACAGATGCCAATGGTAATGTACAGACTTTGACAGCAGGTGGCTCAACTGTAGGTAGCGTAGCTGTTTATAAGTTTACAGATGCTATTACCGAAGCTGAGATACAAGTTAAGGGTACAGCAGATGCAACACCAGTAACAGGTTCCGTTGATGGCAACAAGTTTACATTCACACCAGACGGAGAAGGCTACTATGCTATCCGTTACTTGACAACTGCAGCAGTAGGCTCAACTCCTGCAGCTTACACATACAAGGTTGTATATGTAAAATAAGTAACCCCTGCCCCTTAATTATCCCTAATTCATATAAACCGGATGGAGCATTTTTTGCTCCATCCGGTTATAAAAATATCATTATTATTATCATTAAAACAAATAAGAAAATGGAAGAAATAAATAACTAAATAAAGAATTGAGTGATATACAAATTGCAATTTTATCCAATTTACCACACAATTGCAAAACCTTCACAGAACAAGAAATCTGTGACAAACTCAAAGAAAATGAAACATCTAAAGACATTGATACCTCTATAAAGAAAGAATTAAACTATTTGGACCAACATAACTATATTACTGAAGTTTTAAAGACTGTGCCAAATAATAATAAGATTTACAAAATCACAAGCCACGGTGAAGAATACATAAAGAATTATAAAAAGTGAAACAATAATCAAGACGAGTTAAAAAACGAACAATAATGTATATCCGCATTCTTACCATAGTGGCATTAGCAATATGCTTATATTCTTGCTCATCAGAGCAAGACGAACCTTTTGTGCCCGAATCTAAAGGCATTGCCTTTAGCAGCAATAACAGCAAATGGCAGGATGAGCAGACAACACGAGGTGCCGGCAACGGCCTCGAAACACTTTTCACTTCGTTCCGCGTCTGGGGATATAAGACCACATCAGACGTTTCCGCCTTATCGTCATCACAGATTGTGATGGACGGCTATAAGGTCCTTTTTACTCAGGGCAGCGCGGGCAACACCGCTTCTAACACTGCCGACTGGGAATACGTGGGCATCGAGAACCCATTGCTCACCACTCCGCAAACCATAAAATACTGGGACCATTCTGCCACAAGCTATCGCTTCTTCGCCTACAGTCCCTTCCGTTCAAACGTCACCGTCACCGCCCCATCCACCGCTGACCCCAACGTCAGCCTCTCCTTTCCCTTTGAATATTCCGATGCTGCCACTGCCACATCGTCCCCATACGCCAGCCGTCTCTGGCTTGCCACCCCATCCTCCAACGGCACATCTGCCTCATCGTCCGCTTACGGGTCGTGCGTGACGCTCACCTTCGCCCCCATTATCGCCAAGGTGCGCTTCCGCTTCATTTATCCTAACGGCACGAAGAGCGTCACAATGAGGAACATACAGTTCAGCGACAGCCGCTTCCTTGAAGATGCGTCCAAGGCAGACACCCCTCTGCGTGGCACCATCCACGCCACCTATCCCCTCACCGACATACCTTCAAGCCTGACGTCCGTCATCACAATGACGCCAGCATCAACCGATGCCACCGGTCAGCTCCTCCTCACCATTCCCTACGAGGAGCCTTCCGACAAAGTACACATCCTCAAAGACCCCACCCTCTATCAGAAATGGTATTACGTGCCGCCTCTTGCCAACATCCCCTATGAGCAGGGCGTATACACCATAACCGCCAACATCAGCGGCAAGAAAGTGTCTGCCACAGTTCCAGCGCAGTATATGCAGTGGAAGGCAGGCTGCCAATACACATACATCTTCAAGTTGTCTGACGTTGGCGACAACATCACCTTCGCCGACCTGCAAGTGGAGCAATGGCTCCCCGGTGCCGAAATCAATAACGACGGCAACGGCACGCAGGAATGGTAAAAACATATATATAATACAAGCATGAAGCATCTAAGTTCCATAGCAGCTATTATCTCCCTCGCAAGTCTCAGTGCTTGCGATTCTTCCGACATGCCCATTCAGCATGCCGACAGCTACGGCTACATCACCTTCTCTGCACAGCCGCAGAAGATTCTCACCCGCACCAATCCCTACGAAGCATACAATCCTGAGCGCCATCCTGCAACGATGGGCATCTTCGGCTATCAGGACAACGACGCCGCCAACCCTATCTTCCGCAACGAGACCGCCACGTACAATGCTTCCACGCAGAGTTGGCCTACGGCAACGCCAAAGCGATGGGCTGATTATCCCAACGCGTCCTTGTTCAGCTTCTTCGCATACATGCCTCATACAGAAGGGGCTACGCTGATAAAGACTCTCAACGGCACATGCATTCTCTCCTTCCCTTTCTCCATGGAGAACGCCACATCGCCCGTAATCTTCGACACAAAAGCAGCCCCCATCATCTGCGCTCTACCCGTCAGCAAGGAAGGAATTGGCGTGGAGAATGTCGACCGTGTCATCAACCTTAAGTTCGACCAGACCCTTACCGGCTACAGCCTGTCCTTCATGCTCGACGCAAAGATGAACGCCATCCGACATTTCCGCATCCATAGCGTAACGCTCTCTGGCAATCTCGCCACCTCGTGCACCATCACACGATCTTACACGTGGAACAACGCCTCTAACAGCTGGAACGCTTCAGACATAGGATGGTCTGACGTCCAACGCGCACCGTTCGTCGATACGCCCATCCCCTACAAGGGCTATGACAGCAAGGCATACGACGATTCCACGCAGACTGCCATCGTCACCTCTACCGGCTATACTCAATGGGGCTCTGACTTCTTCACCATCCCCGACGCTGACTTCACTCCCAAAATAAAAGTGACGTACGACGTGGAGCTGATAGCCGAGGACGGCAAGACGGTGGTGACACGAAAGAACGTCACCTCAGTGATAACCCTTAACAAGGACAACTTCAGCAACCTCACAACGGGCAAGACAGCAATGATAAACCCCATCCGCATCCTCATACAGCCTCGCTATCTGTATGTGCTGGCAGACCAGGATGCCTATACGGGACATCTGCTGATAGATTGATTTTAGGACATAGCAAACAGTTAAACTTCAATTTAAAGACTTGAATATGAGCGTATATCCCTCAAACTGCATATATCGTAAACTACTCTTCTTACTCACCTTCCTGCTTGTCAGCACCCAGATGGTGTTGGCGCAGCAGGGCTCCACTGTCGACACCGAACCTAAAGTGTATGGCAACGTGTATGACGGCACGCCTTACTATGCCGACAGCTATGAGTCAGGCGACGGCTCTAAGGACAAGCCGTACCTTATCAGCAACGACATGCAGCTGGCTAAGCTTGCGCACGACGTAAACAACGGCGTGTCTTTCTCCGGCAAATACTTCAAGCTTACTAAGAACATCGACCTTAGCCATGCGTTGTGGACTCCTATCGGCTCATGGAATCCAAAGACACCTAATTTCTTTGCCGGTAAGTTTGACGGCGACGGCCATAAGATAAGCAACATGCACATCTGCTGGACCAATGCAGACGGTCAGGAGGCTTCATGGGGTCTCTTCTCACGTCTTGCAGGATCAGCTGCCAACGAAGCTGGCTTCGCCTGCGTCACCAACCTGGTAATCGAGAAAGCCTGCGTGGAGAAGACAAAGGGTTATCGCCCCGTGGGCAGCGGTACCATAAAGCTTGGCGTCGTAGCCGCCGACCTTACCAAGAACGCCGAGATAAGCAACATCATCATACGCAACTCAAAGGTTACGGACAACGAGGAAGCTTATGACGCTAACGGCGTATACCGTATAGGCGGTATCGTGGGCTACATCAACGGCGGTTATCACCGCATCTTCAACATTTCCGCCGACGTAAGCATGAATATGCACAAGAACGCCACATGCAAGAAAGCGGTAACCATATCTGGCGGTATTGGTTGTGCCACCAGCTTCTCGACCAACTCTTACACCATTCTCCCCACCAACATCTATGTGCATGGTCCGGGCATCATAACAAACGGCAGCAACATCAAGGGAAGCGTCATTGCTTTCTATGGCAGCTCGTACCAGAAGAATTTTCCAGCATCCAATAAGGCTACATTATATTACTCTCATGCCAATGCCGTATCAGGCTCTACCAACTACAACGACGGAACAGAGCATGAACCCACAGACATCGACCCCACTACGGGCAAGACGTTCTTCAAGACATTTACCGAAATAGCCAACGCTTACATCAACGACAAGAAGCTCGACCGCAAGACTTGGGCTTACTCCGCAACGTCCAACAGCTTCGCTTTCAGCTCCATAGCTCTGAAGATGGAGCGTGGCAAGGAGGACGTGCTCACCGTCGTTGACGAGGAGGGCAAAACTATGGCTGACGTTTACGACTGGTATGTGTCGCACGGCAATGCCGATCCGGTGAAGGTAAATACCGACAAGCTCAATCCCTTCACCCTACAACGTCAGACATACGCACAGTCTGTGTATGCCACCGACGGCAACTCCACCACCAACACTCTCATCGTAAACCCCATCACGCTTTCGGCAAGTCTTACGACAAGCAAGAGCGAGTTCACCGTCAACGTCACCAACGACTCCGAGGAACATCTCTCCAACGACGAGCTTGGTCTCGACATCACCTACGAATGGTATAACGGTACGGAACGCCTGACCTCTATCCCCACTTCGCAGAACATCGTAACACGCCCTACGGACAGTTCCAAAGGACGCAAGTATTACTGTAAGGTTACGGTAAAGAGCGGCTCATCTGTATTGCTTGAGAAATACGTGAATGTTTCGGTGGTGGTTTATCTGTGCCCTGCCGATTTCACCACAACCGACGGCAAGACCTACAAGAAAGGCGAAGACAATCTTACGGACGACTCATGGGGCTACACTCCCAACAAGCCCATGCTTACATGGAAGGGAGCCTACAGCAAGCTGTCAGCCAAAGGTTCGTGGGACGAGAACACCATCGTCCTTATGGGCACCAGTTCTTCCAACACCACCCTTGCCGGATTCTGCCTCACGTCTAACTATCAGCGCGAGAGCCTCCTTACATACGACGACTGGGCAAATGCAAAGCGCAACAATCCCCAGCTCTTCCGCAATACCACCATCACGGGCAAGTGGGACAAGGACTACGAAGGCAAGATAGAGATTATGGGAGCGTCAAGAGGTCTGCCCATCTGGGGAGACACCCGCTTCGAGAACCTTACCTTCGCCATGAACGGCGGCGACAACTATAAAATCATCTACTGCCAGTATAACAACATCCTCATGGATGAGGGCATCCGCATGACGGGATTCAGCCATAACTCACCCGACTACGGCACCATCGACGGCGCCGTGACCAACGCCCTGCACATCTTCGGCGGCATCAACAACGACGGTCGCTTCTATCCGCTCAACAATCCGGACAGCATCGCAGCCTATAATGCTTCCATGCCTCATGGCAAGGATGGATTCAGCATCAGCGTCAAGTCCGGATTCTATTCCTGTATCAGTGCCGGAGGTCGTCAGACGGTATCCACCAATCTGAACGGCATTATGGGCACACCCCAACAGCCCATAAAGTGTACCATCGACATCGACATTGACCGTACATGGAACGATCACCACAACGAGCAACGTATGGTGACGATGAACGACAGCACAAAGAGGCTGAGCGCCAACGACTATGACGCCGGCGTCATCCTTGCCGGCAACCACGAGGGCGCCATGTATGCCGACGTCGACATCATCATCAGAAGCGGCAAGGTGGCTCGTGTTGTCAACGGCACATTAGGTGCTCAGACCGAGCTGACGCTGCCTTACGGTAACGAGACATACAAAGTGCCCTGCAATACGTTCATGGGAAGAGCCAACATCACGCTCGACCCGGCATCGTCCGTAAACAACAAGGAAGAATACACTGACAAGCGTGTCATCGTAACCGAGCTTTACGGTGGCAGTACCGGTCGTGGACATACGGGCAACGTGGTTGTCAACAATCCCTTCTACGGCATCAGCACCGTCACCATCAACGGCGGCACCTTCCAGATTCTGCCTGAAGACAACAAGAAGAAGGACAACATTCTCTGCGGCATCTTCGGAGCCGGTGCGGGCGGTATGAACGGCATCGGATATGGCGACGACGCTGCAGACACCCACACGCCCGACGATCGCATTCCTTACTGGAACGACTCCAAGAGCGTGATGCTCTACGGACCGTACGCCACAGCCAAAGACCGTCTGGTAAGCTATCATTGCTACAATACTGACACTCAGGACTTCACCGAGGTAAGTCCTACGGACACACGCTCCGAAATTGTCATCAATGGTGGCGAGTTCGGTTACGCTTCCGCTCCCATCGACGGCATCTACGGCGGCGGCAGCGGCTTTATGAGCAAGAGTCTGTGGACCAAGAGTGCAGCCACACCGAGCCAGTACGGCGGCAACGTGTATGGCAACGGCAATGAAACGGACGTCGTGACATCTCTGACCATTAATGGCGGCGAGTTTTATTGCAAGAAGGGTGTGTTCGCTGGCGGACGCGGCACCGACTACTTCTTCTCCACTAACGCTTACGGAGGCTCCAGCAGCAACTATAAGGAATTAGGCAAGACCTACGGCAACGTGGAACTGACCATTAACGGCGGCATCTTCCATTGCCCTGTCTTCGGCGGAGGCTACGGCGTGGCTGACGCCAAGGAACGCTACAAGACCAACGTGGAGACCCTCTCACGTATGGCTCGTGTCTATGGCAAGTCTGACGTCAACATTCTGGGCGGCGTATTCTTTGACAATGTATACGGTGGCGGCGACATGGCTGTGGTGGAGAACCGCGGCGGCGATGCCACGAACATCGTCATCGGCAACGACGCTGACATCCGCGGCTCCGTGTTCGCTGGAGGCAACGGTCGTCGCTGTCGTCCTAAAGCACAGCCGTTCGCCGCGAACGACAATATGACGCAGCATCCCGACTCGGTTGGCTTGGTCATAGGCAATGCCAACGTCAGCCTCATCGGATCAGCCGAACAGGCGCCTTACGTTTATGGCGACATCTTCGGTGGCGGCAATCTGGCTCAGGTCAGCGCCGACACCTACGTCAGCATCTATGCGGGCAACATGGCTGGTCAGATTTTCGGTGGCGGCAACGGCGACATCACGAACGACAACGTCACCTCCGCCGACGTTCTCGGCAACACCAACGTGATGTTGGCGCAGGACGAAGGCGGTATGAGCAGCGAGGGCGGACACAATGAGAATAACGAGTTCTCAATCAATGTGATATGGAACCGCAAGTGGTCGGCAGACAAAAACCTCTTCTACGTCTGGGACTCAGACATCAAGGACTCCCTGGACGAGCCTTCCATTGAGGGAGCCATATACAAGAAAGACGAGTTCTTTGCCAACGGCAAGTTCCTCAATCCTCATAACATCTACGGCGGCGGCAACCTTGCCTGCAACGTCGCAGGAAAAGCCACCGTTCTCGTACAGAAGGGAACGACTCCCTACGATCTGCTCACGACAGACGAATGGAAGCAGGCTTATACGGACAACGACAATCCTCACTTCAGCGTATTCGGCGGCGGTTACGGTCAGCTGACGAAGGTCGGAAGCACAGATGTTACCGTCAACGTAGACGGCGACTACGGAAAATACGACACGGAGGTGGACGATAATTATCAAATGGCGCCGCCTAAGATTTCCGAAAGTGGCACTTTCGCCACTCACACCGAACGAAGCACAACAACTATATTGCCTGTTTTCGACAACTCTATGGGCATCCCTAACTTTACAGTATGGGGCGTTTTGGGAGGCGGTTATGCAGGTACGGTGGCTGACAGCACCAAGGTGACGGTGGACGGCAAGACCTTCGTCCATCGTGTGTTCGGCGGTGGCTTCGGCGACCCAGCCTCCACCGAGGACAACACCACGGGACAGATTGGCGGCAAGACGGAGGTGTATTTGTGCGGCGCACGCATACACGGCGACGTGTTCGGCGGTGGCGCCGGTCTGAAACCCACGACTCCTTCTTCCGACCACTTCGTCAATGTGGCTCGCGTCGTCGGCACCACCAAGGTGGACATCTCTGACGATGCTAAGATTTACGGCAATGTGTATGGCGGTGGCGACAACGCCAACGTGGGCGAGTATGTGTCTGCAAAGCCTTCCACATATTACTCTACCGACTCGCTTCGCAGCGTCTCAACTCTCAATCAGACCGACGGCACATTCATTAGCTATGAGGCTGTGGGCTATCGTTCGTTCGTCAATATCTCCGGCGGCACTGTCTTCGGTGAGGTGTATGGCGGCGGCAAGGGTCTGACAAAAGCAGAGGCTGACCATTATGAAAACGTAGGACGCATCAACGGCAATACGCTCGTACACATCACCGACAGCAAGCCCGGCAACGATACTGACAAGGACAACATCGTGCCCTACGTATGGAGCAACGTCTACGGCGGCTGTGCCTACGGCACGGTGGACGGCAATACACTCGTACACGTCGAGGGCGGCATGCTCGGCAACAGCGTCTTCGGCGGCGGATATGGCGACGTACTCATTGACAACGAAGAGAATCCTGCGGACGAGGTGCTCGGACGTAAGGACACAGACGACAAGGGCACATACGCCAACATCCTCGGCAACACAAAGGTGCAGATGGACGGCGGCACGTGGATATGGAACCGCAAGGCAGACCAGAAAGGCAACATCACCACATGGACCTCAGCAGACGCTGACAGCAAGCGCGTATGCAACAACAAAGAAGAGTTTATGCGTCTCGTCCTTACAATGGTTGCTGCCCAATCGCTTGACAGCATCACCGATACTGCAACCAAAGAGGTAATAAACCGAATCAGGAACGACAAGAACACGAGTCTCTTCTTCGATTTGGACAGACGCATGTTCGCCAACAACCATAACATCTTTGGCGGCGGCAACCGTGCCTGCAAGGTGGGCACCACGGGAGACAACAACACGGGCAAAGCCGTGGTCATCGTCAATCATTCGCCCCTTGAAGACCTTAAGGACTCGAAGGGAAAGACCATAAGCTTGTTCGACATCACTTCGCTTCAAGGCATGTGCTGGTACTTATGCTGTTCGGATGCCTCACGCCCGCAGTTCTCTGTGTTCGGTGCAGGATATGGCGCCAATACAGAGGTGGGCAAGACGGAGGTTTATGCACAGCCCGGAACAAAGGTTGACGACAAAGGCGTTCTGACCATAGACGGCATCAAGTATCGCTATCTCTGTCAGAACAAGGACTTTCAGACATATCTGAGTCTGGAGTTTTCCATGGTTAACGACTTCCAGAAAGTGTCGAAGGAAGAAAAGATGCTCTATTACGGCAGCTATGACGGCAGCGACGACGACCCAGACACGTTCCGCCGTTACCATGCCAGTCGTCTGGCATGGATGACAGGCGCAAGCGGACTGACACTGCTTCAGATAAACGGCGGTGGCTTTGCCGGCTATGTCAGCGGCGACACATACGTTGAGACCGACTGCCAGCTCACTGCCCATGACATCTACGGAGCCGGATTAGGCGCCCTTCCTTACGGCGACTATAAAGACGGCAGCGCCTACGACTTCGGTAAGGTGAAGGGCAAGTCCAAGGTTTTCGTCAAGGCCGGCACCATCGAAGGCAACATCTATGGAGGCGGAGCCGGCGTAGAGTCGGCATGGAAGAACGGCACTTACGTCGACTTCCCAAATATGGCTCGCGTGGAGAAGACGGAGGTGCATATTTACGGCAAGATGTTCACTTACAAGAACACGAACAGCCGCATTGACCGTACGTTGGTGCTCGGCAGCGTGTATGGCGGTGGCGACGTGGCTAACGTAGGATCCAAGGAGGCAGCCCCAGCCACGTTCTCACGCGACAACTACGCCAATCCCTCCAATCGCACCACCCTGGTAAACATCCGTGGCGGCTCTATCATGGACGGCGTGTTCGCAGGAGGCAAGGGACGTATCGCCTCGGAGTGTGCAGACTATAAGACATTGGGCGGCATCTACGGCAACACCTGCCTCATCATTGACCGTCCCGTCATGCACTATCCTTACTGGGACGACACGAAGAAGCAATCTCTCTCGCCCTCGGACGACGCCAACATGGCTCATCCTGCGGACGATAACAACAGGGATGTCTATTCCTTTTTCATGGAGCGCATCTACGGTGGCTGTCAGAACGGCACCGTCTATGGCAACACTCTAATGACACTCTATTACGGTTCTATCGGACATGGCATCTATGGAGGCGGCTTAGGCAGCTCCAGCACCGCCGACGTGGAGGGCAAGAGCGTGCTCACCACCACGTCAGCCGACGTAACGGGCAACACCAACGTGTTCATCCTCGGCGGCGAAGCCCTTATCCATTCGTACTGGCGACCACGTACCCGCTCATGGGAACCTGCCAGCATCATCGACGGCGTGACTTACTCTCCGCAGTATGACCACGAGAAGCTGAAGTTTAAGATCAATCATAGCATCTACGCCGGCGGCAACGTGGCATGTAAGGTGAACGGCAATACTTACCTTACCATGACGAAGAGTCTGCTCCACGACTACACCGAGCTGGTATCGGGAAGAAACGACAAAAACTTCTTTGAGAGCAACGAGTGGAGAGAGATTTACGAGAAGGTGGGCTCGCCCCACTTCTGCGTCTTCGGCGGCGGCTATGGCGACAGTGCCATCGTCGTAGGCGATACTTACGTGAACGTGGATATGGGGAGTCGCGGAAGCAACCACAGCGGCATGGGCTTCGTAGAGGGTGAAGAATATAAGCACTTCCTTAGCGGCTATGCGGTTATGGACATCATGGGTGGCGGCTATTCGGGCAAGGTCTGCGGCGACACGCACATCGTAGGTGCCGGCGGCGTGTTCTGCCGTCGTATGTTCGGTGGTGGCTCATACAGCTCCGTGCGCTCCACGGACGTGGAGATCAAGGCTGTGGACTGCCATGACGTCTTCGGCGGCGGATTTATGGGCGACGTGCTTAAGGCCACCACGGTGCGCATAGGCACCAACACACCCGACGCCACGTCTGCGTTAAACAATTCGGACATCTACATCCACGGCAACATATACGGCGGCAACGACGTGTCTGGATACGTGAACGTGGTGCTCAACAAGGACGGCTACTTCAAGGACAACGGTGGCACGGGCACTAACATCCAAATATTCGGCGGCCACATCTATGGCGACGTTTACGGTGCCGGCAACGGCAATTATCTGTATGCCAACGACCGCAACGGCAACAAGAAGGTGACCGTCAACGAATATTATTCGCTCAATCCTGACGACCCCAAGTCAGAAACCGTACCGTTGGTCTATACTGTGCCGATGCGAAGCACCATGCCTTCGCTCAGAGCAGCCACCGACGCGGTGAAGATTGTGAACATCAATTCGTGGCGTCCGCTTACCAATAAGGTGAGCATCCACATCAACGGCACATCCGCCACGGACACCATCCGCATTGACGGCAACGTGTATGGCGGCGGCAATTCTGCCACCGTGCAGAAGGTATTGGCTCCGGACGATGAGCAACTGGAAGATTCGGACGTAATAGTCGGCGACGTGAGCGTCAACATAGGCAGTCATGTCCGCATCGGTGGAGTGTTTATGGGATGCAACGGCGACGACATGTTCGTTACGTCGGAGGACAACGACTACATGAACATGTTCCAGAAGCTCAACGGCGACATGGACGACCACTCGAAAGAGCTGAACCTGGCTGACTCCATCGACTGGACCAACGACCCTGCCAACATGAACATCAGCACCGTGTATCTGCCTACGGAGAACAGCAAGCGTCCTCTTGTATATCCGCACCTCATCGACCTCTACTTCCAACCCGTGGAGACCGACATCCAGGGCAGCCTGACATGGAACGGAAGCGTGGACGGCGAGGGTCTTGAGGACTGCATCATCGGCACGTTCTGCTGCGGCGGCAACCGTGGCAACATGAACGTAATGCCTTTGACAGCGGCTGACAACGACCGCAAGATAGGCAACGTGGTGGACTATTACTTCCCCGAAGGTCTGACCATCACGGAGAAGATAGTGGGCGGATGTAACAACGCCAACTACGACTATAAGGGCAAGGCGTTCCATGAGGGCGGTTATCTGCTCGGCATCGCACACTCCATCTATCCCTTCATCAACCTCACCATCCGCAACCGCTTCCTGCCTAAGGAGAAAGACGGAGCGTACGTAGGAGGCAGCGTGTATGGCGGCTGCTTCAAGAGCGGCACCATCAGAGGCGACGTCACCATCAATATGCAGAGCGACATGCTGGCTGGCAAGGAGAAGAAGAAACTGGAGAAGTCGAACGAACTGCTCATAAAGGATTCGGAATATTCTTCGCTCAACGTGTACGGCGCTGGCTATGGCATGGAGAGCTACGTATATGGCAACACGGAAATAGTGTTCGGCGATGACGTGAAATGCTCTGACCCGCAGATGGACGGAGGCAAGTTCCTGCCGTGCGGCGTTTCAGCCAACTTCGTATATGGCGGCGGCCAGCAGGGTAACGTCATCGGCGTCACCAATGTGGATATCCTCAACGGCCATGTTTTCCGTGCCGTTACGGGAGGATCGTATTCGGGCTACGTGTTCGGTTCCACTCAGGTGAAGGTGGGCTATCCCACATACTATCATGTCAACTCTGACCACTACGTCAGCGGCAGATACGTGCTCAACCGTACAGACCAGAAGAATCTGCATCTGGAGAACAACAACGGCACGGAGACATCGCCCACCATCAAGCAGAACATCTGGCTGCTTACGGACGAACTGGTGTCGCAGGGCACATACGACGACATCGTAGCCATTGACAACGGCAACGGCAAGCGCAAGGAAATAACCGAGGCCAACAAGGACTATTACTTCACGAAAGTCACTCCCGAGGAACCGTCTGTGGGATGGGACAACGTGCATATCAACATTGACGAAGCTGTGTATGGCGGTGGATATTCCATCGCCCAGGGATCGTCGGTCCTTGCCAACAACACCACGGTGCTGAAGTTCACTGACAAGTATAATGCGGACAAAGCCTACACCACCGACGAAGACCTCGAAGAACTGAAGGGGCTGCCGGGAGGTTCGACGGCTGGCTTCGGCGGCAACACGCTCATCGTCATCGGTGACAACAAGGACCATGAGCACATAACTATCTCCCGTCAGGAGATGAAGGCGGTGACATTGCCTGAGGGCACAGACCTCTACGGCTATTACTATAAGCATTACGACAACGACGAGGCAGTGGCTAACGACGTATATACGTATCGCTACATATCGTTGCAGGACAAGTATTTCTATAAAGGTGGCAGTACGCCTCCCGCCGGACTTAACGGCATCCGTGAGAACGTCTTCTACGAGTATGACAGCGAGGGAGGCATCTTCGGAGACGGCCACCTCTCGTATGCGCAGGGCTTCCGCAGCGCTGACGTGACGGGATATGGCTTTGCCGAACACACCATCGACAATCCGAAGATTCTGAATACGTTCCAGCGTCTGGACATCATACGCCTGGAGGACAACTGCTTCTCGCTTCTCGGCGCACGCGACTATACCGTCAACGAGATAAACAAGACGCCCTACTCCATCTCTCGTGTGGGCGAGATAAAGATGGTGGCTGACAACATCCGTCTGGACAGCAACGGCAACTTGGAGGCTAAGGCTAAGGCTGACAACGACGAGACGTTCAAGTACAGCCCCAAGGCACGCAACTACATGGGATTCTCCAACAACATACATTATGTGGGTGCCGTTACGTCCAACGTCAGCTTCGATAAGGAGAAGTGGCACAACCGCAAGGGAGAGCTTGCCTCTGCCACGAACGCGGACGACAAGGCTTTCGCAGGAATGTCTTATCAGGACGTGAAGCAGAAATACATCGACGAATATCATGAGAATAAGGACAAGCAGGACGCTGGCGACCCGTCGGGCGAGTTCCAGAAGCGCAACGACGGTACGGCGAAGAACATGATTGGCATCGCCTCGGGCTACGCCATGAAGATTCAGCTCTGCCAGGACACTTACGACGAGGACTATAAGAAGGTGGTGGAGAAAGAACATTACGGTCCCATTTATGGCGTAGTGGAGATGAATCTGATAAACGTTCGTCAGGATGAGGGTGGCGGCTACGTGTATGCCGACAACAATCACAAGCGTCATGAGGGCGATTCGCACAAGGAGGACTTCCTCGAAACCACGGGCAACTTCGTCTTCCCATATCACGAGGGACGCTACATCGTGGACGACTGTTTCCCGACGGGCTATTATTCAACCCAGAATGTGGATTCGGTGAAGGTGCACTACTGGTATGTCACGGGTTTCCACTATTATTATAATGTGAACATAACGGGCTATACTTACCAGTCGTCGAAGGACCATCCGCTCGAGTTCGACAGCGACAACAAGGACGGTCTGACTGTGCTCTCGGGTCTGAAGAGCGGACAGAAGGTGCGCATCCAGACATGGAAGATGCGCAGCGGACATCCGGCGGACAAGGACGAGTACTCGAGCGACCTCGAATATCGTAACTACCTTACGGGCAAGGAGAGTAAGTATTACTCGGACAAGGTGACGGACGGATATCGCCTGTATGTGGGTGGAGCTGCCACCAACTCATTCACCGGCGCTCGCACGGAAGATGACAAGGACAAGGAGACGAAAGGTTTTGCCGCACAGCTCTCGATGAGGGAAAAGGGAAAGAACGAGACCACGCTTCTCAACAACACGCTCCCCGCAGGACTGAAGGAGGATGCCAAGATAGCGTTCAAATTAGTGGACATGGTGGATAACACCAACTACGTGGAGCCTGACTACTTCGACAAGCACCTCTCAAAGAAGAGCTTGGCTACGCTCGTGATAAAGGCTCCTGCATACGAAGAGTATGTCAGCGACACCAACAACAAGCCCATCTATGCCAACACGGGCAAGCTGTATAAGAAGACAGCGGACGGTTACGTGGAGGTGACATCGGGCAAGCTGGACGCTGACAACACCTACTATCAGCCACAGACGGAGGAGTTTGTCAAGATTGACAGCCTCTTCCAGTACGACATCAACAGCAAGAAGTACGAGAAGGTTAGCAACATCTCTGACATCACCATAGACAAGAACAATCCTACTGCGTACTACGTTCCGCGCGAATACACCTACACCATCTATCTCACCATCGAGTATGTGCAGGGCCCGACGGTAAGTGGACACATCAACGTGGGCAACTGTGTGCTGCCGGGCGAGATGGTCAGAGTGACGAAGGACGACCTCGTGGTTAACGCCGACCAGTCGTTCGCGGTAAGCGGCTATTACTGGCGCATCGGCAAGCGTGAGAAAGCTGCGGACGGAACGTGGAGCTTCACCGACACCACGCCGTGGACAAAGGAGAACATAAAGGACGCGGTGGCTAAGGGATACGACACCTTCAACCAGGCTGACGAAAAAGGCAGCGGTCTGTTCACGGGTTGTCATTACGACAAGACAGACGACTATCTGGACATACCGGCATATTACTATATGAACGGTTACGGCATCCAGCTCGGCGTTGCCATCACTGGCGTGAACGACATAATGCAGATAGACATGCAGGAAGACGACCGCCTGACCGTGCACAACTATCACCGCATGGATCCTCACAAGGCTGGCATCAACCTCCATCTTGCCGAAGCCATAACGCGTGCCAAGGAGGAAGGCAAGGCGTTCGCTGAGCCTCGCATCTACATAGCCGACCAGAGCGACCTTAAGGCTTTTGCCGCCTTCGTCGACTCAATCGGCAATGGAAGCCCTGCTCCGCGCTATGGTGCCAATGCACAGTTTGTCCTGCAAGACAATCTCGCCTTGACAGCAACACCGAAGAACGGCGTTTACATCTCCGAGTTTGCCGGCATCCTGCATGGCAACGGACATATCATCAACGGTGTGGGATCGGACAATGCGCTCTTCGGTAAGGTGACGGGCAACATCTATAACCTCGGGCTTTCCTCGGGAAGACTGTCCGGTACGACGGACGAGAACGTAAAGCCCAACTATCATTGCTGCTTCGAGTATGCTCCAAGCGGCAGCGGCTCAACACCGGTGGTGTATCGTTGGGACGGCAGCGCCTACAAGGGATATACGCGTGACGACTTCCGCCTCGGCAGAGTGGCGTACGACCTCAACGGATATTATCTGCTTGCACGTAACAAGGCTGACAAGGACGTTCTGAAATACGTGGCAGACTATTATGCCAACGGCGATTATCAGTATGCTTGTCGTACGGATGCCATCACGGGCAAGAACACCGGCATAACCTATCTGCGCATCGGTAAGCTCAGCGACATCCCCAACTATGAGCAGGTGGAGACGCGACACGACAAGACGCACCCCGCAGACGCTCCCCGTCTGGTGACAGAAGACGGAGCTTCGCATTACGTGCCGCTGTTTAACGCCAACAAGAACGGAGCCGAACTGATGAACGACTACCTCTTCTGGGGACAGTCCTTGCAGTCGGAACCGGAGAATCTGCCTAACGAGATAGCCTCTCACCAGCTCTCGTTTATGAGCAACCGCGTGTATCGCACGGCTGCTTACTATGGCAGTACGGCGCTGGACGCATTCCACTATAACGCCTACAGCCAAGGCTCCAGCTCAATGAATACGTACGTGCATGACAGTAAGACAACGGCTATAGACTTCACCTGCAAGGACGACCTGTCTGCAGCAATGGGCATGACAGAGCAAGGCATCTTCTATCCGCCGGTGAACGACAACGCCACTGCCTTCAGCGACTTCCGCATAAAGGACGGTGCCGGCATTACGCAGAACCTCCTTGTGTATACTGTCGACGACAACACCGGTGCAGGCAATGAGGCTTATGACGTCGTGAAGAATACGCTCGGCTATGAAGAGACCACAAGGGAGGCGCTCATAAAGGGTCATCACGTGGTCAAGACTGCGGACGACAGTTACGCAACGTCGCTCCTTCACCTCGTGGAACGCACCTCGGACAACGTGAACAGCGAGGGCGAAGAATGTCTTAACAACGACCTCTGCGTGCCTATAGCCTTCAACGTCACGGACCGTGCATGGTATGTGCGCAAGCCGATGGCGTACGCAGAAGACTATTACGGAGCGTGGGAAGGCATCTGCCTGCCGTTTACGGCTGACAAAGCGGAAGCTTCGCTGAACGGCGAGATAACCCACTTCTACGGTTCGCCATCCGCTGAGGAGACAGCATACCCGAAGCAGAACATCCACACGCTGCATCATGAGTACTGGCTCCGCAGCCTTACGTCTGCAGGAAATGAGAACGGCAAGCCGTCGGCTGTGTTCAAGCGACCGGACAAGGATGCTGAGAACGGCGTTAACTATACGTTCAGCAATCCGTTCTTCATCGACAACTACAGTGGCTGGCTCTACAATAAGGACGCCAACCCGTACTATGCCGAGGAGCACGAATACGCTGAATATCCGCGTCTCGCAGCCGAGAAGCCTTACATCGTGCGCTTCCCCGGCGAACGCTATTACGAGTTCGACCTCTCAAGCGCGTTCTATAACAAGCTGTTGGGCAAGATGGAGGACGCTCAGACCGTAGCCTTCAACGCTTACGGCAAGACACAGAACGGCAACACCTCGTACGGCACGATTACCGTTCCGGTCACAAAGACGATGCAGACCGACAAGGACGGCTATGCGCACAGCGGAACCTTCGCTGCCGTGGATGTAAGCAAGGGCAAGGTGTATGGCATCAACAAGGGCGGCACGGCGTTTGACGATGCTTCCGCATTGTCCACCATTATGCCGTTCCGCACGTATATGTCCGTAACGACGGCTGGAGCGATGCCGAATCCTGCCTACAGTCATCTGATAAACATATCTGAACTGAAGGGAGGAACCATCAGTCCTGACGCCATGGACGACGAAGACAACGCTCAGAACGACGGCATCATAGTCCGTCCCATCGGCGGACAGCGTGTCCGTGTGGAGAGTACGGTCCGAACAAGGATGAACGTGGTGACGGCTGTAGGCCAGCTCTATCGCATCCTTGACGTACAGCCGGGCACCGCTACGTACAGCGGATTCCAGCCAGGACTCTACATCTTCGGAAAAACAAAGGTTATAGTAAAATAAACATCTCACACATTATATATATAGTATATATGGTAAAGAACATCTTATCTGCCAGCCACACATTGCGTGCCTTGACGCTGCTGCTTCTCTCCTTCTGTGCCTTTCATGGGGCATGGGCGGAGGACCAGCAGACGCATGATCACGTCGGCAACGTAGTCTTCCACATACCGGAGGGCATGGTGAACGGGGCTTCGGACGACACCAACGGCTCGTACAGCATCACACCTTCCAAGCAGACAGGCGTGCGCTCCTTCGTCATCCCCACCAACTACACGTTCTTCAGAAACAAGGATAAGGACGGATATGCCTCAACGCTGCAGTACTGGGTGGAGGAGAACGGCGACACCACCGTGCATTACGAGCCGGGACATAGCTATACGTTTGCTTCCGAAGGTCAGACGCTGACGCTCGTTCCTGTATTTAAGGTCAATCCTGCTTCGGCGGTTAACCGCACAAAGGTGACGGTGATGCGCTTCGACTTTACGCGTAAACTGCACGACTATGACGATCCTAACACCAATCAGCGCCGTCAGGTATGTGCCCCGCCAGTTAACTTCGGTAGCGGTGAGAAGCCTTTCTGGACCACGAAGGTGCACGTGAATGTCATCGAGAACGGTGAGGACAAGTCGCATGATCGCGACGTGGCGTTATGGTGCGACACGGGCAAAAAGGGATATATACGCAATACGAAGCTCGAAGAATGGTGCGCGTTCGGTCCAGGAACGACGTTCTGGGTGCCGGGTGGCGTGGGTACAACCATATCAATGCTCACCTACTCGAAGATTTCGTCCACCACGTTTGACGGTGTCGTGCCCAAGCTGGACGAGGAACAGACCCTGAGGGAACGTGAGAAAGCCGGACATGACAAGGTGTACGTCTACACCTACACCACCAACAATCCTGACCTGCGCGTGCCTATCGTCATCGGTGAGGACGACTATTCGTACTATCATTGGATAGAGGTGAGAACAGCTCCTGCCAATATGGTGGAGCTGCACGCCGAGGTTCATGACCCGGAGCACGGAGTGATAACAAAGACGGAGTCGGCTTCAGGCAAGTTTGAGGTAAAGAAGCTGGAGGATGGAGGCTATGCCTTCAAGAAAGGCGACCGCGTCCGCCTCACTCTTAACAGACGATTCGGTTATGAGCTTGACCGCATTGACTATCTTGGCAGCAAAGACAAGAACGGCAAGCCGCTTACGGTACTGAAGATGAAAGATGACGGAACAGTGGACCTGCTCGCCTCTCTCAATGACAACAAGATCACGAACTTCGAAAAGAACGACGACGGATTATGGGGCAACGCCTCCGGCGACAACAAGACGGTGTTTACGCTGAAGGAGACAGCACCTACGGATGAGGAACTGGCAGACAGCCTTTACACTCGTTATGAGGTGGAATTCAACATCACCGACCATCGTTACTTCATGTTTTACTTTAAGGAGAAATCCACTTACTACGTCACATATAGCGGCGGAAAGGAGGCGATGGGTACGCCTCCCGCTACTGAACTTGTGGAGGAGGGTGACGCCTTTGTAATCCCCACCAACCGCACGCTCTTCTATAAGGGCAACACGCTGGACCATTGGGAGGACGAAGGTGGAACCGTATATAACATTGGCGGCACGTATATTGCCACGGCGAACGACCTGCGTCTGTTCCCCGTATTCATGCCTAACAAGTTTGACCGTCTGGACGTGACGGAGGATGTGACAGCCACATGGGACTTTGCCACCAACGACGGAGCGCCTACCATCGACATAGAAAAGGCGCAGGGCATCCTTGTCACGCAGCTGAAGTGGGACAATAAAGCCATAGACATCAAGATTGACATGGACGCTACGAAAGGAAAATTCACGAATATGAATGAGAAACATCCTGAGCGCATGCAGATTACTGCCGGTGCTGTCATCGGATTCCCAGCCACAGCGGGTTGCCTGGCAAAGCTAACGCTGACGGAGAACATCAAGAAGGGCGACAAGACGGTGAAGATAGAGGGTAAGTCGTTGTCACTTGTAGGCAACATGGAGCCTCAGACTGAATGTAAAGCCGACACCGCTAATCTGAAGGTGGAGTTTGTTAGCGGTTCTTACTTCCGCTGTTTCAGCGTGACATACAAGAAGCAGAACGTAACGAAGCCCACCATCAAGACCATCTCCTGCGACGGCAATACGCTCGGCGCAGAGGAGATCCGTAAGCAAATGACGGAGAACGGGTATCTCTCCTTTGCTGTCTCGCCTTGGAAAAACGCAGACGAAGAGATGCCGGAGGTGAAGGGCACAGCCACCGAAGACGGCGTGGTGACTGCCACCAAGGCTGACATCACCACGAAGGAATGTAACGTTACGGTGACGACGCGCAGCGGCATAACAGTGGAGTCGTATCCCGTAAAGTTCGAGTTGACAACGCCAGACACGCCGCCCGTGTTTACGGGAGTTACTGTAGGAGGAAAGTTATACACCGGCACGTCCAACGAAATTTACGACGTTCCGCGAAGCGGGGTCATCAAAGTGGGATTCAATCGCACTATGAAGCAAACCTTGGTGTTCGTGAACGGCACGTTGTATATGCCTGAATCAGGTAAGGAACTGGTGTTCAGGTATTGGGATTCCGCAGCCGGAGGCGTCATTAACATGGCGTTTCCTGGAGGAACATTCAAGGACATATATGGTGCTGCATACCAGCAGGAGCTTTCGCTGACCTTGCATATAACGGAGGAGAAGGAGAAGTATCATCGCCACACCTTCAATTTCGTGGTGGGACGTGACGGCGACATCAATAAAGCCATCAACGCAGCCAACGAACACAACTATTCTGACGGTCACCGCTTTTACATCTTCGTGCCCGACGGAACGCATCATCTTACGGGCAATGCCGAATCAGACATAGCCGGCGTGGGCACCATCAATAACGGTGTGACAAGAATAGACTCGTCTAATGTGTCGCTCATTGGTCAGAGTAAGGAGGGCACTATCCTCTACAACGAGCCGAAGTACGGCGGTAGCGCATGCACAGCCACCATTGCCTTGAACGTAGACGTCAACGACTTCTATGCTGAGGAGCTAACCTTGGACAACCGCTTCGACTATGTGAAGGCAAAGGAGGAGAAGCTAAACACGCAAGCCATTGCGTTCCGTGACCGTGGAGACAGAACGGTGCTCAAGAACGTGGCGCTAAGAAGCTATGAATATACATACAACTCAAACAACCCCGCTGCCAGCTCACGTGGCTACTTCGAGAATTGCGACATCACGGGAGCTGTGGATATGGTCATGGGCGACGGCAATATATGGTTTGAAGGATGTAATCTTGTTCTGCGCGACCGTGCCGCTAACAACATCGCAGCGCCTACCACACAGACCATTCAGGAATGGGGCTACGTCTTTAACAACTGCACCATAAAGCCTGAGACCTCCCAGCCGTCACTGCTGAAGGACGAGAACTGGACGTTGGGACGACCGGGCAACAACTCGCCGGCTTGCACATTCCTCAACACAAGGATGCTCATCGAGCCGCGCCCGTACGGATGGACGAAGAAGAAGACGGGGCTAAAGGTGCGCTTCCATGAAAACAACAGCATGAACGCGGCTGGCAACAAGCTGTCGCTCGGTGCCCGCACCATCGCTGTATGCGCACCTGCCGCCGGCTCTGACGAGTGTGTGCTTAGCGACGCAGAGGCTGCATCGTACAATGTGCGCAACGTCCTCGGTGGCGACGACGGCTTCAAGCCGGACGAACTGTGCTGCCAGATAGACGCAGCTTCGGCTGCTGACGAGGACAAGGACGCCAACAGCATCACATGGACAGACAACATCTCCATAGAGGACGACCGCCTTACGTGGGACGATGAGGGAAAGGCAATGTGCTACTTTGTCTTTAAACAGAACGAGGAAACGGGCAAGTGGACTTTCGTGGACAACATCACAACCAACTCTTACGACCTTTCAAAGTGCAAATCTGGATATTATTGTGTACGTGCTGCCAACATGCGTGGCGGCTTAGGTGCTGCCACAAAGAGCGTATGGTATGAGAAACTCGAACCCTACGTGCTCACCATTCATCAGACTGGCGACGAGACAGTGGACGGCATACCGTACGGATGGAGCACCATCTGTCTGCCTTTCAATGCCCGTGTGCCGGAGGAAGTGAAGGTTTATGCTGCCACAGCACATAACAGCCAGAGCGCAGACGACAAGGTTAACGACTACATCATGACGCTCACTCAGGTCATGGTGACTGACAGTCTGAAGGGTTACATGGTGTACGGTCCTGCCGGCGACCACAGCTTCTCCCCCACCTCGCAGACTTCCGGCAAGCCGACCATCCTCGAGGGCAACGCCACGGACTCTCCCCTATCTGCCCTGAACATCCCCTGCTACGTTCTCTCCAACAAGACATGGGGACTGGGCTTCTATAAGTTCACCGGCTCTTACCTCGCCGCCCACCGAGCATGGCTCCCACAAAGCGTAGTGACAGACCAGGTGAACAGCGAATTGTCTGCAAGCTCGCGAGCCATCCGCTTCGAGATAGACAACGCCACAGCCATCTCGCCCATCCGCTATGACAAACCGGACAACACCGTATACAACTTGTCAGGACAGCGTGTCAACGGAAACACACCAAGAGGAGTATATATTATAGGGAAAAGAAAAGTGGTAATGAACAGATAGACGGATTAGCTGATATCCCCTGAAATTGGGTCTAAATAACAGACCTGATTTCAGGGGATACGCTTTTATGTCACATTATTTATTTGTAAATATTTGATTATTCTAATTTATTGCCGTATCTTTGCCTTGAGCTATAATATAATTAGTTATGAGACAATCAGAAGAACGATATATCAGTTTGTTGACCGACTTTGGCTTTAAGCGGATTTTCGGTACAGATCCCAACAAGGAATTGCTTATCAACTTTCTCAACTCCCTCTTCGATGGAGAGGAAGTGATAAAGGACGTGAAGTATCTCAATAGCGAGAACGTGGGTGACGTATATACGGAGCGCAAGGCCATATTCGACGTTTACTGTGAGAACGAGCAAGGCGAGAAGTTTATTGTAGAAATGCAGAATGCCTACCAGACATACTTCAAAGACCGATCGCTCTTCTACTCAACCTTCCCCATCAGAGAACAGGCTCCTAAAGGATCAGACTGGAATTTCTGTCTGAAAAAGGTGTATGTTGTCGCATTGCTTAATTATAAGATGAGCGATGAGGCATTCGACAGTACTGACACTATCCATACCATAGCTTTGATGGACACCAAGACCAACAAGGTGTTTAATGCCAAGTTGATGTTCAAGTATGTTGAAGTCGGTAGATTTGACAAGACCGATGAAGAACTTACATCATTGTCTGACAAATGGATGTATGTGCTCAAGAATCTGTCACGCCTTGACAATCGTCCGTCGTCTTTACGTGAAAAGATATTCACCAAGTTGTTTGATGCTGCAGCCATAGCCCGCTTCTCCCCTAATGAGTTGCGCGAATACGAGGACAGTCTCAAGGCTTATAGGGACATTAAGAACTCCTTGGATACGGCAAAAGAGGAAGGACGTGCTGAAGGAAGAGAGGAAGGACGCGCCGAAGGAAGAGAGGAAGGAAGAAAGGAAGGACGTGCTGAAGGAAGAGAAGAAGGACGCGCCGAAGGAAGAGAAGAAGGACGTGCCGAAGGTATAGCAATGGTTGCAAAAATGATGTATGCAAAAGGAATAGACGTTGATGTTATTGCATCAATGACCGGTATGGCAATAGACAAGATAAAAGCTCTGTGTCGGCAATAAAAAACGAAATATCCCAATTCGCCACGTCACCCTTGACAGAAATACATTCTGACAGTGAAGGGATTGGCTGTATATGACAATATCTACAGCCCGTGCCTGTAAGCCACTGGCGACACTCCCACTTGCTTCTTGAAGAACGTGCCGAAAGCAGAGGCATTGGGGAAGTGGAGGATGTCGGCTATCTCCTTTATGCTCTTGTCCGTAGTGGACACGAGAGAGATGGCACGCTTCGTTATCGCCTTAAACACCAACTGCTGCACCGTGCTGCCCGACACCGACTTAACCAAGGTCGTGAGGTATTTCGGCGACAGACACAGACGGTCGGCATAGAAGCGGACGCCTCGCTCACGGTCGTAATAACGGTCGACGAGTTGCATGAACTGCATGTAGGTATCGAGCTTGCGCGTCGGAGCATTGTCGTCATGCTTCGATAACTCGTGAAAGATGCTGCACAGGCGGTATGTCAGCGAGAGGAGCAGCAGACGGCGCTCATTGGCGGCGAAGACATTGTCGTCGCTATTGCCAACAGCCAAGAGTTCGGAATACTTGGTCAGCTCGTCCTCATGCCCCGTGTGCATTACGCGGCAAGCACAAGGATTGAGCAGTTCTACGAACTTCATCCCCACCACCGTACTGCCAAGAATGTCGCGAATGGAGTCCACACGATACAGTATTATCACCACCGCACAGTCGTCGCTGTGACTGCGGACAGAGAAGTAAGCATCGCGCGAGAGAAACGCCGTCTCGCCCTTCCGCACCTCATACTCCACATCCTCACAGCAAAACGAGAAGCGTCCCGACGTACACACGATGATGCCTACGTCAGCCACGTGGAAGCTTTGGAAGAAGGCTTCCGGAAAAGAAGTTATATTGCCGCACGAACAGCAGATGTCCTCATTATTGGCCATCTGCTCTTCCAGCGTATTTATGCCGTTAATGTTGTCTTTCATTACCTATATAGTTTGTCCAAGGCGAAGTTACTAACTTTTTATCAGAAGCGCAAAGCCATAAAGAGAAAATATGAACAACTTGTGATATTTTATGAATATGCCTACGCCACGATTAATCCGTAACTTTGCAGTCGAAATATTAATAAAGGTATGAAAAGACTATTGTTCACATTTTCCCTGACACTTCTTGCCCATTATTCAATGGCGCAGGAAACATTGTCATTGGGCCAATGCCTACAGATGGGCATTGAACGAAACCTCAACTTGAAGACTTACGAGGGCAACGTGCTTAAAGGTAAGCACAACATCAGCGAGAACCGTGCACGACTGCTGCCGCAGATAAACATCGGCGCCGTGCTGAACGACAACTTCACGCCTCCCGTATCGGTTACGGACGGATCGGCTTACGGCAAGCCGTACAATGTGACGAAGACGCTGCAGTATAACTCGTCGGCGAGCATACAGCTACAGATGCCGCTCTACAGTCAGACTGCGCTGACGGCTCTCGACATCTCGAAGACACTCGACCAGCTAAACACGCTCTCTTACGCCAAGGCGAAGGAGGACCTTATCATGCAGATAAGCAAGATGTATTATCTGGCGCAGAACACGGAGGAGCAGATTGGCATCATCAAGGACAATATCAAGCGCTTGCAGGAACTGCGCGACATCACGCAGGCTTTCCATGACAACGACATGGCGCTGGGCGTGGACGTGAAGCGCGTGAACGTCAACCTCGAGAATCTCAGCGTGCAGTATGACAACGCCAAGGCTATGCTCACTCAGCAGTATAACATGCTGAAGTATGTGATTGACTATCCCGATGACCAAGACATCGTAGTGGAGAAAGCTAACGTGGAGACCATCGACTTGGCTGCGCTTACCGGACTGAACGTTAATCAGTACGAGCTGCAACTCCTCCAGACGCAGAAGACTCTGGCTGAACAGCAGAAAAAATTAGTGAAGGACGGATATCTCCCGACGCTTGCCCTTACCGGCAACTTCACCTACTCTGCCTTCACGGACAAATTCAAGAACTGGTTTCAGTCTGGCGAATCAAACCATTGGTATAACTCTAACGGCATCGGCATCTCGCTGCGCATCCCCGTGTTTGACGGCTTTGAGAAGCGATCGAAGATGAGAAAGGCACAGATTGACATCGACAATGCCAAGCTCTCTTACGAGAATGCGCTGAAGGGAATGCAGACACAATATGCCAACGCCGTGAACGACCTCGCCAACAACCAGCGCAACTTCAGCAAACAGCGCGACAACTACCTGCTCGCGGAGGATATATATAAGGTGACGAGCGACCGTTATCGTGAGGGCATCGCCTCGATGACGGAGGTGCTGCAGGACGAGATGAGCATGAGCGACGCACAGAACAATTACCTCACCGCCCACTTCAACTATCAGGTGTCGAACCTGACACTGCTGAAACTAACGGGACAGCTGGAAAAACTCATGAAGTGAGTTTTTCAAATTAGGAGTTTTGAGCTTTTATCGAAAACAATATAATCAGACAAGACAATGGAAACAAATAACAATACAAATACAACCCCCGCAAACGACAACAACAACCAGTCGTCGCACGAAGTAACCGCCAAGCAGCTCAAGCGCCAGCGCATCCGTCAGATAATCGTAAGCCTCATCGGTGTGGCAATCCTCGTATGGGGAATCGTAAAGATTGGCTGTATGTTTATGGACTATAAGAGCAACGAGAAGAGCGACGACGCTCAGGTGGAGCAATACATTTCGCCCGTAAATATGCGCGCATCGGGATATATAAAGAAAATATACTTCAAGGAGCATCAGGACATCAAGAAGGGTGACACGCTCCTCGTGCTCGACGACCGCGAATATCGCATCCGTGTTATGGAGGCAGAGGCAGCGCTGAAGGACGCTATGGCTGGTGCCAACGTCATTGATGCCTCGGTGCAGACCACACAGACCTCAGCAACAGTGTATGAGGCATCCATCGCTGAGATTGAGATTCGCCTCGCCAAGCTGGAGAAGGACCGCCAGCGCTACAAGAACCTGGTGGCTCGCAACGCTGCCACTCCCATACAGCTGGAGCAGATCGAGACAGAATATAACGCAACGAAGAAGAAGCTCGACGCTGTTCGCCGTCAGCAGAAGGCTGCTTATTCTGGCGTGAACGAGGTGCAGACACGCAAGAAGAACACAGCTGCTGCCATCGAACGCGCTCAGGCAGCCCTTGAGATGGCCAAGCTCAACCTCTCTTACTGCGTCGTTACGGCTCCGTGCGACGGAAAGCTCGGCAGACGCGCCCTTGAGGAGGGTCAGCTCGTAAATGCCGGACAGACCATTACGTACATCATGCCCGACACGCAGAAATGGGTGATAGCCAACTATAAGGAAACTCAGGTGGAGAAGCTATACGTGGGTCAGAAGGTCATCATGACCGTGGACGCCTTCCAGGGCAAGGAGTTCGAGGGCAAGATAACAGCCATCTCTGGTGCAACGGGTTCAAAATACTCTCTCGTGCCCACAGACAACTCAGCCGGCAACTTCGTAAAGATTCAGCAGCGCGTGCCGGTACGCATCGAGTTTGAGGGAATTTCGAAGGAAGACAACGAGAAGTTGGCTGCCGGAATGATGGTAGTTGTAAAGGCTCAGCTTAATAAATAATGACACAAGCAGAAATATATACGGCGGTGCCCGAACACCTGCCTAAGAATTTTCCGTTCTATAACTGGGTGCCAAAGCCACTTGGCATCGCCTTCCTCGTCATCCTTTTCATACCTATTATGACGGTTAGCGGTGCCTACACCGTGAACAGTAGCGAGATGGTGGGCGGGCTTGGCATCCAGTCGGAACACATCGCCTTCATAAGCTTCGTAACGTCCATAGGCATGGCGGCCTTCTCGCCGTTCTTCTATGCCTTGGTGAGCGTGCGACGCCAGAAGATGATGAGCCTCGTGGGATTCTCCCTATTGGCTGTGCAGAGCTATATCTGCGCCAACACGGACAGCCTCTTCATACTGGCTCTCAACAGCCTCGTGATGGGATTCGTGAGGCAGACGTTGCTGATGTGTAATCTTTTTACGCTCATCAAGTATGGCTTCGGCATTGAGGCCACGCGAAACGTCACGCCGGGCAACGAGCCGATGGACGAGAAGGGATGGGATGCTCTCGACACGGAGAAGAAGGCGAGCCAACCCATCATCTATTTCTTCTTTATGCTTCTCGGACAGATAGGCACGTGGATAACGGCATGGTTCGCCTACAACTATCATTGGCAGATGGTGTATTACGCCATGCTCGGCGCCATCCTCGTGGCACTGCTCATCACCTTGGTGTGTATGCCTTACAATCCCTATCCCACGAAGCATAGCCCGCTGTCGTTCTCTAAGTTCGGCAATGTGGTGGTGTTCTGCCTGATGTGCTGCTCATTTGTCTACGTGACGGTTTACGGCAAGGTGTACGACTGGTATGACAGTCCTAACATCCGTTGGGCTACAGTGATATGCGTGGTGTCGTCCCTACTGTTCTTCTATCTGGAGAAGACGCGCCGATCGCCTTACTTTATGCTCAAGGCTTTCAAGTCGCGCAGCATCCAGGGCGGCATCCTGCTCTTCATCGGACTGATGATATGCAACTCCAGCTCCATGCTCGTCAACATCTTCGTGGGGGTGGGTATGAAGACGGACCAGATGCAGGTGGCAGTACTCGGCAACTGGGTGTTGCTCGGTTACTTCATCGGACTGGTTACCATCCTGATTCTCAACAGCAAGGGTGTACACTTCAAGTGGTTCTTCGCCCTTGGCTTCCTGCTCATAGGTGCCGCCTCGCTGTTTATGTATTTCGAGGTGCAGACGGACGGTATGCTGGAACGTATGAAATGGCCAGTCGTAATCCGCGCCACGGGAATGATGCTCCTCTATTCGCTCATCGCCGTATACGCCAACCAGCGTATGCCGTACAAGTTGCTCTCCACGTGGGTGTGCATCATGCTCACCGTGCGTATGGTGATAGCACCGGGCATCGGATCGGCTCTCTATCAGGTGGTATTCCAGCACCGCCAGCAATACTACATCACCCGCTACGCCCATGACTATGACCGCACCAACACGGAGACAGCCATGACCTACGACATGACAGCCCGCGGCATGCAGTATCAGGGCAAGAGCGAGACGGAAGCCCAGAACATGGCAGCCATGTCAGCAAAGGGCAAGGTGCAGATACAGGCCACTCTCTCCGCCATCAAGGAAATGTCAGGATGGACTATCTACGCCTGCATCATCCTCGCCGGACTGATGCTCGTAGTGCCATGGCCGAAGAGGGATATATCAAAGGACACAAAAGAAGGGTTTGTTAATTATTAATTATTATTTTTTAATTATTAATTGGGCTGCGCCCTTACTAATATATAAAGAGGCTAAAGTCAAAACTAAGGAATTGAGAGGAATATACATATATTTCAATTCTTTAGATTTGACTCAGCCTCTCATCATATTAACTTTCCTCCAAATAATAATTAAAAATTAATAACTACTAATTGAATCATTATTTCTTGCTCTTTACGTCATCATTCTCGATGCTGCGCTCCGCTTTCTTCACGCCCGACGACAATTCGCCTATGCGCCAGCTTACACTCAGTCCAAAGCGGCAGGGATTGTATGACGAGTCGGTGCGGTTGAGGAAGTTCTCGCCCGTTACGGTATGCTTGCTGTGTTTCTCCATTTGGAAGAAGCTGTTGGCATACATGTAGAAGTTGAGGCGGTTATTTAGGAACGACTTCTGTGCTGTCATGCTGTAATAGTAGTTGCCGTCGCTCTTCGACTGCAATCCTGTGTTTCTTGTCCAGCCACCGAAGTTAAGGCTCAACTTCCAGTTCTTCGGCAGAGTCTGCTGCACGCCACCGTTCATTGATCCCGACCAACCATAGTTATGCAGCGATTGGCGGTCATCATAATCAGAATAGTCGCCCCAAAGGTTAAGGTTAAGACGGGTGTTGCGAAAGACCGTCCAACTCAGATATCCCGACAATGACGCCATCTGCGTGCGTCCGATATTACGGTATGTGGTGTAGTTGACGAGGTTGCCCGTAGGATTCTTCACGCTCTCAATCGTACGGTCGTCCACAAGCGTCGTCACACCCGTTATGTTATTGTTAGTGAGGCTGTAACGCAGCGTCCAACTCGTAGAGAAGCGAGAAGCGAAGAGATTATACGTGAACTGCACGTTATGGTTCTTCTCGCTCACAAGGTTAGGGTTGCCCTGCGACAGACTCTCGGGATTGGTCTGGTCCAGATAAGGATTGAGCGACCAAATGCCGGGTCTGTAGATGCGCATATTATAGCCAAGGCGCAGACTCTGAGCATCGTTAAGCCTATAGCCAAGACTTACTGACGGCACAACATCGTCGAAGTCGGTGGAGAAGTTCTCCCCCACTCCAAGCGCATACTTTATTTTCTGGAACGTATGCTCATAGCGCACACCGAGTCTGCCGGACAATTTGCCGAGCTTCAGTCCGTAGCCAAGATAAGCAGCAAGGATGTCGTTCTCGTGACGGTAGTGCGTGGAATATTCATCGTCAAACACGTATTCATCAGACGTACCATTGGGACGAATATATCGGTCGTCGTTCGATCGGTTGTCGCGGAAGATATACTTCACACCCATCTCCATCGTATGTGCCTTGGCTATTGGCGTGGTATAGTCCACCTGCAAGGTATGCTCCATGCTTCGTCCGTCATCATCGCGGCGCTCATCACGCAGCCGGTTCATAAACGCCCGCCAGTCATCGGTCACCTCCGTGACGTCGTAAGCCGAATTATAGTCGCCTTTATCCGTTCCACCGTTTAGCTTATACGATAATGTCAGCATGCGCCCCGGAAGCTTGAAAAGTCGCTTATAGTCAATGCTTCCGTCCATATACATATAGTCGCTGACCGAACGTCCGCTGTTGGTGTAGGCGTAAAGCGGAACGGCAGTTAGTGGCGACGTGGCATTGGTGGTGTACGTGTTGTGCGAACGCGAACGATTCGACCATATTCCCAACGAAGCCGTTACCAGTCGGAGAGTGTCGATGTCGTAGCTCGCCTCGAATCCTCCCGAATGCGTATGATTGTACGAACGGCTCTTGCCTGTCTGCGTACGGTTATAGGCAGACGGCGTATGCGGATCGCCGGTAAACTCATACTGATTGCTGCTCTTGCGGTTACGCGAGTCATAGTAGTCGTATGAATAATTGGCGCTCACGGTCAGCTTGCCCTGCTTCACCGTGGCATACATGCCTGCATCGGTAGCCGTGTTGCCGCCGCCCGCATTCATCGTAACAGAATATCCCTCAATGCCTTTGCCCACAGTTACGATGTTGAGGATGCCACCCACACCCTCCGCATCATACTTTGGTCCGGGGTTTGTGATCACCTCTATCTTCTTTATTGACGAAGCCGGCATGCTCTTCAGCACATCCTTCGGATTCTTCGACATCATATTGTTAGGTCGTCCGTTTACGTATACCTTGAAGCCGGCGCTACCGTTCACCTTTATGTTCTCGTCACCGTCGACGGTCACCATCGGCACCTTGCGCAACATCTCCAGCACGTTATTGGTCTTCGAGTCTGGGTCTTCCTCGATGTCGTACGTTATCTTGTCGATGTCAGCCTTGACAAGCGGTTTCTGCGCCACTATCTCCACACCACCAAGCACATTCGTAGCCTCCTTTATATATAAGGTATCGAGCAAGGCTTGGGGATGACCGGCAGAGACAGCAAACTCACGCACAACGGGCTGCTTGCCCATCGCGTTCACCATAATACGGTATCTGCCAGCCGCCTTCAACGTCATGCAGAATTCTCCGTCGCGCTCCGTAACAGCAAGCGCTGCCGTAGCGGTAGAGTCTGCCACGGGAGTGATTTTCATAGTGGCATACTGCTCACCCTCCTTCGTAGCCTCATCAGCCACCACGCCCTTAACCACAAACTGGCCTACTGACTGTGCCACAGAATCCGTAACGGAGAGAAACAACGAACAGAATATAGTGAAGGAAAACAATAATCTTAAGATCTTTTTCATACTAACAATGCAGATTAAATTTCTATATAGCGGACAAAGGTATATATAAAAAAACGTAACAAACTAATAAAATGAAAGCAAAGCACTTTCTTAACCTTACTTTATATTAACCTTTTCGACGCTTCATCCTCAGTAGTCCCACTATTATTTACAAATTCTTTTACACAAGAGACTGAGGGTGAAGTTTTTTTTTATTAATTTAACCCAAATCGCTTAGGACTTGGAGTTAAACATGTTTTCGCACTCTTCAGTAGTTCTGCCGAATACAATATTTGCATCTCTAATGCTCAATACTATGAGCTGAGCGCACAACAAAATCTTTGGTGCGAAATTCTTGAGTTTTGAGCATTTGAAGACAATACACTCATACACAGTGTGTTATGCGGTTTTCGGGAGGCTTGTGGTTCTTGTGGTAAAGGAAGTTGATAAGGCGTACGATAACCTTGGCATCGAAATCGTCCCCACATGGTATATCTTCTTGATGAAGCGCATGGGGATGAGTTCGTAGCGTGATACAATGTGAAACCATCCGTATCCCAACGCAGGAGCTTTACCTGCTGCCGGTTCTTTCTGAAAAAGATGAACACAGCCCCGCTTAGTGGCGGCAGATCCATCTCCTGCGACACTAACTTATAGAGGCCGTTTATCCCCAGGTTCATTCCATTGGTAGGAACAGACTATCCGCAACTTCGGGTATAGGTGGTATTGGGTTTTCTGTCACATATTGATTACACCCACGTATACGCTTCTTGGCTTCTTTTACAGATAGTCAGTTGTTACTCATCCAGCGTCGCATCCCTTTGCGGTTAGTATGCCATTTATTTTGAACAGAGGATAAAGTGACAGTTGGATTACGTGGCAACTCTTTCAAAAAGCATTCCATTCGCTTTCATATCGTTTTGCTGCTATCATATTAGATTTTTTATTCACGCAGCAAAGGTAAAGAGATAAAAAAAATATGGACAAGGCTGCATCGCGGATACGCTTACGAAATAACTGTAACAAAACAAGAAATCCACTAAAATCTGTCCCTTATGGCAATTTTCTTGCCGATTCTTTCTTTATTTTGGATTTTTTTTATATTTGTGACCGGATTATAAGCACTCTGACTGTCGTTATAGGAGACGTGCTCTTCTAAGACCACA